>OKRW01000194.1_pt1 | contig 63450 bp, 55 predicted proteins | sample 1601151 | NCBI WGS metagenome assembly OKRW01 (sample SAMEA3541471, study PRJEB24748) | human gut metagenome | biome: human gut; feature: human-associated habitat; material: faeces | place: China | collected 2012 | reverse complement strand
CGTCTGTGAGACCATTCCGAGGTGCGGCGCGCGTAAAAAAGGTTATAATATATGATCTCTATATAAACAGCATTCCCGCCGGGTCCGTCATTTATGACTGATCCGGCGGGATTTTTTGTGCTATTATTTTATTTACAATATCCGGCAACTACCTGATTAATCAGCTTGCCGTCTGCCTTTCCCTTCAGATCTCCCATAACTGCCTTCATGATCTGGCCTTTATTTCCTGTTGCCAGAACATCTGCAAATTTCTCCTCGATATAAGCCTTGATCTCTGCTTCATCCATCTGCTTCGGAGCATATTTCGCAATGATATCATATCTTGCCTGATACTCCTCTTTCAGATCTGTACGTTCTGCAGGGCAGGTGTCGATCTGCTCTTTTGCTGTTTTCAGCTCTTTCAGGATAACTTTGTCTACAAGCTCTCCTTTGATGTCATCACGGCATCCCTCATCAATGGCAGCTTTTTTTACTGCTGCGATCAGTGCGGAAACTGCTTCCTTTGTTACCTTATCTTTGGCCTTCATTGCTGCTACCATGTCTTTTCTTAAAGCTTCAAGTTCCATTTTTTGTTCCTCCATTTTCTGTCGTTCCTGTATCAACGACTTTCGCTTGGTCTGAATGGATTTTCTGTCTGTAATAGTGAAATCCATTTATGATTTTATTTTGATATTTTCACAGGATTCTGTCAAGAGTAAATCTCCCGGGACTTTTCTTTCTGTTCCGCTCTCTCTGACTGTGTCTGCCCGGCAAGGCGCTCTGCTTCCTGCTTCTTCAGGATTTTTGCCTGCTTCTTTTTCTCCCGCAGTTCCCTGAAAAATGTGGAAAGCATTTCGGAGCATTCCTCTTCCAATACCCCTTCTGTGATCTTTACCTGATGATTAAAGCCTTCGATCTGAAGAAGATTCATCACAGATCCGGCACAGCCTGCTTTCGGGTTCATACAGCCGATCACCACCTCATCGATCCTGGACTGTACCAGTGCACCGGAACACATCTGACAAGGCTCCAGCGTTACATACATGGTGCATCCCTCCAGACGCCAGTCTCCCAGCTTTTTACTTGCCTTTCGGATAGCATTAAGCTCTGCATGGGATAAGGTATTTTTATCTGTATTGCGACGATTGTAGCCTCTGGCTATGATCTTTCCCTCATGCACGATCACGCAGCCGATTGGCACTTCCTCCAATGCACGGGCCTTTTTTGCCTGGCGGATTGCCTCTTTCATAAAACGTTCCTGATCTGTCACGTTTTTACTCCTCCTGTAACTTCACATTCCGGAAAAAGCTCCGGGATTCTATCTGTTCATACTAAGACTGCTCTCAGCCTTCTGTCCGTTCGATTATAACTTTTCAAATATTCCATGTCAATCTGCTGCAAAACAGATATTCGCACACAGCCAAAAACGCCACAGAAATTTCCACACTAATTTCTGCAGCGTTTTCTTATTGTATGACAGAAAAATGCAGACAACGGAAGCTCTCGCGAACTCCATTGTCTGCGTCAATGAATGCATTATATCTGCTTTTTTCCGGAAAGTCAAGCAGCCAGATTATTTGTGAAGTGACTCACCATTGGTAGCGATCACATCTTTATACCAATAGAAGGATTTTTCTTATAACGGTTCAGTGTACCTGTTCCATCGTCGTTGCGGTCCACGTAGATGTAGCCGTAGCGTTTTTTCAGCTCTGCTGTAGATGCACTGACAAGGTCAATGCAGCCCCAGGAGGTGTAGCCCATAAATTATATGTTTTTTTCTTCCATGAGCAAGTCCCCATCTCTGCTTACTGCTTTTCGCAGCTCCGCAGGAAACTTACTTGATTCGGTTAAAAAGGCTTGCAGCTTTTTTCGGGGGAGAGTATGCTTGTAGTATCATAAATAAGAGAAACAAGGGGATTTTCCTATGAAAATATGTGGATTTAACAAAACAACCCTGCTGGATTATCCGGGAAGGGTAGCCTGTACCATATTCTTAGGCGGCTGCAACTTCCGCTGCCCATTCTGCCAGAATGGAGCTCTTGTCGTGGAGCCTGACACCCAGCCTGAATATTCCCAGGAGGAAATCCTGGCTTTTCTAAAAAAAAGAAAGGGGATTCTCGATGGCGTCTGTATTTCCGGCGGTGAACCCACACTTGCACCGGAGCTGCCGGAATTTCTCAGCAGGATCAGGGAGCTGGGCTATGATGTGAAGCTCGATACCAACGGTTCCCGCCCCTCCGTGGTAAAAAATCTCGCAGCAGCTGACCTGATCAACAAGGTTGCCATGGATATCAAGGCCTGTCCTTCCAACTATCATGTGCTTACTGGTGTACATGCTGATCTGGATGGGATCCGGGAAACTGCCGGATGGCTGCTGGACGGACACCTTGATTATGAATTTCGTACAACAGTTGTGAGGGAACTTCATTCCGAAAAAGATTTTCAGGAGATCAGCCGGTGGTTAAGCGGTGCAAAAGCTTATTATCTCCAGGCTTACCGGGATTCCGACGGAGTTCTGATACCGGGATTCTCTGCCTGCTCCGAGGAAGAAATGAAAAACTACCGGGATATCCTGTCTCAGACGATCCCGGTAGTAGAAATTCGTGGTATGGAGCTGTGATCTGCAGATTTGCAAAACTGTTTGCTTATATGGATGCCGAAATTTTTCTGATCAGATGTTGATAAAACAGTACCAGTATCCTCCCTTTCCGCCTGGGATATGAATATCCGGACATTCCTTAAAGTAGGGAAAGCCAAACATATTGGCCATAAACCGTTCCTGCTGGCTGTATCCGCCGGGCACTCCCAGTATGTACTGTCCCCGGTGATTTCTGCACAGCAGAAGATGGCCGAAATTCTGATATCCGTACATGACAAAACGGTTGCTGCAGAAGCAGCCGTTTTTTCTGCATAAGGCACTGCAGTCCGATGGTCTGATCTTGCGGCAGTCTGTGAAATAGCCGTCGTTAAAGGGATCATCACAGGGTATTCCCGGAAGTGGACGAGATGGCTCCGGTCGCGATGGTTTCGGCGGATGCGGTGACGGCTGGCCTGGTCGTGGTGGTTCCGGCGGATGTGGTGATGGCTGGCCTGGTCGCGGTGGCTCCGGCGGATGCGGACCGGGAGCCTGATATGAATTTCCGGTTTCCGATGTCTTTAATACATCCTCCTGAATCTCCTCCACCGTCATGATCCTGTCTGACTCCTTCTGATTTTCCTGCACTTCTGGCAAGGTTCCATCTTTTTGATTTTCTTCTTCCTTTTCTTCCCGCTCTCTGCCTTTTTTCTCCGCCGCATTCTGATATTCCGTTCCTGTTTTCTCCGTTTCCTTCCGAGATTCCATTTCTTTTTTCTTCCACTCGCGGAAATTCTCCGGCCGGATCGGCTGATCATCCCATTCCGTTCCCCAGAATCCGCCGGCATCGGAGATCAGAAGCAGTCCTCCAAGCTCCTGAAGACTTTTTCCCATGCCTCCAATATCCCCTGTATCCGTCTCCAGTGCGCACTCGATCCGTTCCCGCCCTGTAACACAGCTTCCGATCAAAATACCATCCATCAGCCCTTCCTGCCGCACAAACCCATACACTCTGCACCGACTTCCAGGCTCCAGTCCAACGCAGCGCAGATGAACCTCCACACGGCATTTCCTATCTCTGGCCTCCACCCTCACATAACCACTGCTGCCATCTTTTTTTCCTTTCCGATACTCGTACACATACGCAACAAAACGCTGATATCCAGCCAACGCACGTCCCTCCGGTATTTCGGTTTCGTTAATATATATGAAGATCGAGAGAAATCATTCCATCAACTGAAAAAAGCTCCAGGATATACAAACATAAAAAAACCTCAACCAAGGGATTCTCAAGCTGTTAGTCGAAAGAATACGACTATACCCGAATCAGTACACCGAAACAGAATATTAACAGACAGGTGAAGAATTAAGACGTACAGAAAATTTGCACATTTGTCAAAAAAGCATTACTATCTTAGAACATTCTGCGCTTGTCAGGATTTTCCGTATATGTTGCACTGTGCAGGAACAATCGTGTTACAGGGTGGCTGACCTCTAGTCCCAAAAGGATGGAGGTGGTGCTGATGAACAACAATTATTTTGACTTCAAAGATCTTATGGCTTTTGGCATGTTCATTCTAGCATTGCTTACGTTCGTATTAACGTTTTGTAAGTAATTCTTTACATAGAAAAACCACCCTAAAACTTTGGCCGAGTACAGGGTGGGATTTTCTAATCTTCTCTTATAAGGTCAACCTCTTGTGGGCGGTTGTCCTTTATATTTGTATTATAGCACTGCTATTTAAAGCATTCAAGAATATTTTCATCTGTAAATATAAAAAAAACTCTGGTGGGCCATGCTCGGGACATTCACCAAAGGCTTTCTCATTTCTTTTATCATTGAGGTAACACAAACTTACATTCCTTCATTTTCCACAAACAAAAAAAGAACCCCTCAACCAAGGGATTCTCAAGCTGTTAGTCGAAGCGACAGGATTTGAACCTGCGACCTCTGCGTCCCGAATCAACTCTCGAAATCCCTTATTTTAAGCCTTTTCTGTTGGTAGCTTTGTTGAGGTAACACAAAAGGTAACACAACCTGCATTACCTATATCCTCAGTGTTTCCTGATTGATTCTGGAAACAATCTGAGATTTTTCCTGTAACTCAGAGACATCAAATGTATAATACCGTTCATTAACTTCTTTGGTATGTCCAAGCATAGCTGCTGCCTGTGGAACTGGAACACCCATACATCGCATTTTCGAATTAAGAGTTTTTCGATACCCATGAATACCTTTTCCTCTGCTATTCAATTTCAACTGACGACATTTGGTCTTAGAACAAGCTGAAATTCTCGGCCCGTGTATTCTTCCATCTTCATCAGCAAAAACCCAGTCACATAAATATCCATATTCCCGTTCTACTTCTTTAACCTTTTTCAGCAATCTACGAATTTCATTCGTCATGGGAAATGTTCTGGCTCGCTTATTCTTTGTTCGATCAATCCAGAAGCTGTTTTTCTGCGGATTTGATTTTTCCGAATATTCAATCAGAATATAATCCTCATAAATGTGATCCCATCTCAAAGCAGAAATCTCACTTACACGCATTCCTGTCAAACTGGCAAATTCTACAGCATATGTTGGCATATAGTTTTCTTTGTTTTCATGATCTCTGCGAAACTGGCCTTGCAACTGCTGCATATCTTCCCTTGGAATTACCTGTTCATTCTTCGGCTTATATTTTTCATAGCATTGCTGATAAAAACTCTTAGAAGTCATATACTCGATAGGATTACATTCTATCAGGTTCTTTTCTCTAGCAAAATTCATAGTGTTTACCACATAACCGAACAGCTTTCGCATGGCCTCTTTCTGCAATTCATGATCTCGAATATTCTGACTCATAAAAATCTCAACTGCATATCTATCAATTTCTTTGATATCCATCTCAGACAGTTCTTTGCCGTCAAAAAATCGTTTCCGATCAGATTCATATTTTGCTACTGTATTCACTGAAACCATCTGATCTTTCAGTTTTCTCCACATATAGTACACATCCATGAATGTATGCTTATTTTCTCGTTCTTTTTGGGTCTTTTCTTCTTTTTGTTTCTTTTTCCAGTAAGTAATGATAAGGTTTTCTATATCTTCCCGACTGTTCCGTTTTTTCAAAGTCATCTTTCGAACTTTACTCTCATCAGGAATATATGTATACCATTTACCATTATTTTTTCCCTGCCAGATGCTATATGGATGATTGTTTAATATTTCTTCTCGCTGTTTCATTCGCAATGTCTCTTCTACATCTGCTATATTTATTATACCTTTGGACACTGCCGCTTGCAACATTCCTTCTGTAGAAAGATCACTTACTTCTGATACTTCTGTTAATGAGTTACATGTCCCCCGGACGTCATTATTCTTTCTATTGTTTACTTTTATCAATTTCTTAGATGATTTTTTTTATTATTTTCCTTTTTTATTTAATGTGTCACACATATTATGACATAGAACATCTCCGGCAGCAGTCTTGCAGTAAGAAATTTTTTTCCTCACACAGTACTTTTTCACGATACATTTTCAGACAGTGCGGCGAAGTTTGGCTCACCAGAAGAGCCACAGTAAAATCACGGGTTAAAATACTGCGTTGTTGCACGCTTGATCTCAGATATGGCGGCCTGGATATCTTTCTCACCGAAAAATTCGCATCCGTAGCGAGTCTTGTGATTCTTTACGCGGACATCAGGATTTTCCACTTCGCCAGTCATTTCTATCAGCTCAACCATTTGTTCCTTGCAGAAAATACAGTTCTGATACTTAATCAGGAAATCTGTCAGACTCAGAAATTCCTTTGGAAAAGCATCTTTCCCATTTCTGTATATACAAATCAATTCCTGGTTGTATTTGCGGTAAGTCTGCCCGTAACATGCAAATGCTTTGTCCCACCGTGCAAACCAGTGCTCCATAAATTCATGCCATAAGTCCTTAACATGAAGAGCTTTGCTTCTCACTTCCAGGCGGCAAGCTGCTTCGTCATGGCCGTGGCTTTGCGCTTCCTTATCATAGTTTTCGCATTCCATGTATTTATTCTTGATGGCTACAGATAACTGCTTCTGAGAGAACAACTGCATAGTCTTGTAACTGTTACGCACACTGTACGCCGACGCCAACATACTGATAAGGAACCGATTCAATTTGGAAAATTTCTGATAATCTTCCGAATCGAACATATCAAATTTCAAGTCCGCACGTGTAATGATATAGTTGTCACATCCGACGGACTCCATAAGTTCGGTAAGTGCCTCCTGGAACTCTAAGTAAGTAGAAATATTCGGGCCGAGCTTGTTGAGATTCAGCTTGATGCTGTTAGTAGGGTTCTTTTCTTTATTCTGGCTGATGCTGGATACCACACTTTTATAAGTTTCGGGAACAATCAAGGGTTCCGGCGTCTGTATGGATATGGTATGAATTCCAGCAAGCAAATGATAGTCTTTTAGAATTTGATTTGCAGACATTTCTTTATCCTCCTTTGTGAAATTTTGATTTTTGTGTACACAAAAAACTCCTATGACTTTCGCCATTACAAACTGATACAAGAACATTAAACATAAACTTAATCAATGGGAGTAGCGATAGATTATAAGAGATGTAAAAGATCAGAAACATCTGCGCAGAAGTTCTTCAACATGCTTGTATTATAGCATCTTACAGGCATAACAGCAAATCACTCTGGCAGCTTGAAAAAAGCATTATTTTTTCTCAAAAATTAAAGATTTCATAAACTTTTTAGAGCTATAAACTCTAAACTTTTTAATTTTTTCAATCAGTGTAGACATCAACCAGCTTAAGAATATCCAGAAAAAACAAGCCCTTTTTCCAGTTGAAAGTACCCCGGGATAGCTACAAAAAAAGATGCAAAATAAACGATTTTCCACGATTCTATCCAGTACAATAAGATCAGAAAAAGTAGTAAATCTGACGTATACGGAATTAGTAGTAAAACTGGTGTCAGCATCCCAGGTTGGCGGTGTAGATGCCGTGGTAAAAATAACGATCGTCAGAAATACCACCACAGGAGGAAGAATACATGAGCAAAGAATACGGCTATACCAGAATCAGTACACCGAAGCAGAATATCAACAGACAGGTGCGAAACATTCTTGCCGAACATCCACAAGCACACATGATTAAAGAAGTATTCACCGGGACGAAATTTCAGGGGAGGAAGGAGTTGGATAAACTTTTACGGACCGTCAAATCTGGTGATACGATAATCTTTGATTCCGTCAGCCGAATGTCCCGTAATGCAGAGGAAGGCTTTCTACTGTACCAGGATCTTTTCAATCAGGGCATTAACCTGGTGTTCCTAAAAGAGCCACACATCAACACAGACACGTACAAGAGAGCTTTACAGGGCGGTATTCCAGCCACAGGAACCAACGTGGACTTTATTCTGGATGGCGTAAACAAGTATCTCCTGGCACTGGCAAAGGAGCAGATCAGGCTTGCATTCGAACAGGCTGAGAAGGAAGTACAGGACTTACACCAAAGAACCGCAGAGGGAATCGAGACGGCCAGATTAGCAGGTAAGCAGATTGGTCAGAAGCCCGGAACTCATCTGGTTACGAAAAAGTCCATAGCTGCGAAAGAGATCATCATGAAACATAACAAATCCTTTGGTGGATCACTGAATGATATCGAAACTATCCGCCAGGCTGGAATCACCAGAAAAACGTTCTACAAGTATAAGAAAGAACTACTGTCAAATACTGTTGCTTAAATCGAACGTACAGGAGAAATAAGCCTCTATTTTCAAAGCAGCCAAAGAAGTGTAGACCAGGAGATGCGGCGGCCAGATTTGAGCCATACAGTGTGATTTGCTCCTTATCTGCATAGCTGTTGCCTCACAGATCACTACAAACATTATAAAGAAACAAAATGCCTAGACAGCTTATTACAGTTGTCCAGGCATTTTTTGTTATCGATTATGTTATGGCTCAAACTCAGAAAAAATGAGCTGTATGTTGGATATTCCGGAGTTTCCAGGTTTGGATGAAACGGTGCTTACGACCTAGAAAATTACTGGTTGTATCTGGAATAAACAGTGTTGCGGAGGCACTTGAAATGTTGTTATCGTACGCGCGCAGGCAGTGTTGAAGTCCTGCTGGTTTGTCTGTTTATCCGCTATAGCCCCTTGGAACCTCTTCTTTGCAATGTCCCCAAATATACATATATTTCTTCGAAAAACATAGCACAGTCTTTCGACCGTGCTATATTATAGAAGCTCTTATTTTACAACAACTTTGCATTTAACTGTTTTGCTTCCAGATTTTACATAAATATATGCTGTACCCTTTTTCTTTGCCACAACTTTACCTGCGGCATTCACTGTCACAATCTTGGAATTACTGGATTTATAAGTAATCTTTTCAGTACTATTTTTCGGTACAAGAACCGGTTTTAAAGTTGTTGTTTTCTTTACTTTTAATGTAATCGCAGATTTTACACTTGAAATCTTGGTGGTCTTAACCGATTTAACTTTAATTGAAACATCTTTGGTTAATCCACTTTTCAGTTTAATAGTAAGCTTTGCTGTTCCTGCTGTTCTTCCTGCTGTAAGTGTGCATTTACCATTTGTTTTTCCTACAACCTTGAAAATATTTTGATTAGAAGATTTCCAGGATTTCACAGAATCTCCGTTAGCAAAAGTCACTTTTAACGTTCCCAGTTTTTGTTGTGGCTGCATTGTAATTTTTGATGCAGAGACTTTTATCGTTGCTTTTAATTTCTTCCCTGTGTCACGTATTTGTTTCTTATGGCAGCTTGTACATTCACGTGTTTGTTTTGCAGGTGAATATATCGTTGCTTTGGAAGATGTTTTCCAAGCACTGAACTTATGGCCGGTTGCCTTGATCTCTTCCGTCTTTGTTTTCTTACATCTTGTACAGGTATATGTCTTCACTCCTGTTTCTGTACAGGTCGCTGCTTTCGTGATCTTTCCTGCATCCCAGCTATGACCGAGTGCCGGTACTTCCTTCTGCGCTTTGATTACTTTATTGCAGACAGAGCAATGACTTCCCTCTGTTTTTCCAGCTTTCTCACAGGTCGCGGCCACTGTTGCATCTTTTACTTCTTTATGGCCGGTTGCTTTGATTTCTTCCGTATAATTATCTCCGCATAATTTACAAATATTCTTAACAACACCTGCTTCCATACATGTTGCTGGAATAATTATCTTCGGTTCATAAACATGACTGTGATATATATTATAATCACAATATATTCCCACATTGGCATTGACACTTACTTTAAATTTGTTCCATTCTTCAAAACTGCCACCATATCGTATTATTTCCAATTTTTCGCAAGAAAGAAAAACATTAGTCTCTATTCGATTCAAAGCACCTAAAATCTCAACTATTCTAAGAGATTTACAACCATCAAAAGCCACACTATCGATATATTTTACTCCCTTTGGAATTTGTACATTTACAAGACTTTCACAGTCTCCAAACGCATTAGTCTCTATACGTTCTACACTTTGGGGAATATAAACTTCATACAATTTTTTGCAATTGTAGAATGCACTTACTGGTATTGCACTGATTCCTTCTGGCAATTGTATCTGTCTAAGATTGCTACAATTCTCAAAAACACTGTCTCCTATCGCTGTTATACTTTTAGGCAATGTTATGTCCTCAAGACTGCTACAACCCATAAATGTTCTTGGCGGTATAGATGTAAGACTTTCCGGTATTTCTACTTTTTCAAGACTTTTACAATCTCGAAATGCACTGTCATCCATTTTTGTCAAATTATGCGGCAATATAATCGCTTGTAACTTAGTACAATTGCGAAACGCATCATATTCAATAGAAGTAACTGTATCTGCAATATCAACCTCTTGCACATTATCGCAGCCATAAAACGCAGCACGTTCTATTCTATTTATCCCTTCCTCAACAACAATTTTCTTAATTTGATTATGATATCGGTACCACGGTGCAGATTCACGTGAATAACCCGGTACGTATGTTCCATTAATTATAAACTCACCATCATCATAAAGAATCCATTCGCCAGTTCCCACTTCCCCCTTCGCTAATACAGCTTTTTCCTCTGTCTTTTCATCCGCAAATAGATTTTCTTCGTCAGCATTATCTTCAAATTCTAACGCTTGTATCTCATCTAACTCCTCATTTTGCAACTCAATTTCATCTACAGTTTCATCCGTAACTTCGCCAGACTTTCCAGACTCAAGCTCTGTAAATTCTCCTACTTCATCAGAAAAATCTTCCTCTGATTCCAATTCTATTTCTGCCGCCATCACTTCGCCCGGCACTGCTGTACATATCATTACCGATGATAATATCAGTGCCAACACTCGATTCATCTTCATACTCCAAGCCTCCACATTTTAATACTAAAAAAGCATTATATCCTCAGCGTTGATTCTGAGAAAATAATGCTCTTGTTATTTCTGTTTCTCATATCACACAACTGGCTATCTTACTTCTGCTTAGACCCTATAGTTTTGCGCCGCCGGATTTCCCCGGGTTTGCCCGTATTCAGTTTTACTTTCATTCCACAAGATTTTCACACAGTTTTCACATTTTTTATTATACTCTTATGCAATTAAAAATGCACGAACCAATTCTGCCTGTTATTCGTTTCGGCATATTGCACAATTAAGCTCCCAGGAAATGTATTTAATCAGGTTTCCATACTCCGTCTTGTTGCAGTCTTTCTTTAAGCTGCTGTCAACCGTGCTTGTCCCCTTCTGGATTTTCTGGAATATCAGGAATTTCATATTCTTCATTCTCTATCATTGACGATCCAATAAAATCATCAAACCATCCATCAGAAACTAGCCTCCGCAACAATCCTTCCAGCATCTTATCATCATACAAATAACTCTTGTCCATCAACTCTCCTTCCAACATATGTCATTACATATAATACTGATTCCGTAGCACGTTTTCTCTTTCCTTTAATTTTAGAGTTTATAACTCTAGATGTCAATAGAGTTTATTCCTCTAGGATAAAATAATAAAAAACATCCGGAGGTGTCTGCATGAATTATCTGTCCCGAATCCGCAATCTTCGGGAAGATCATGATTATACTCAGACTTACGTTGCTTCTGTCCTGAATGTTGGGCAGCGGACATATGCTGATTATGAACTTGGCAAAACTCGTATTCCTCTCGATTCCATGATAAAACTAGCCAAGCTATACAACGTAGATATGAATTATATTTGTGATCTAACCGATTGTAAAAACATTTTCCCAGCTAACACCAAATAAAAGCACTGTTCAGTTATCACATCTGTATCTGTCAGTGCTTTCTCTATGTTTAAATATAAAAAGCCCCTGGCGGTCCATGCTCGGGACATTCACCAAAGGCTTTCTCTTAATATTTCTCACTTTCCTTTACCTTTTCCCACGTATTACCTTTACCTTTATTTTTTCCTGGCAAATGTAGAAGATTCTCCTTTCTTTTCTCATTGAGGTAACACAAGGTAACACAAACTTACGTTCTTTCATTTTTTCACATACGAAAAAAGAACCCCTCAACCAAGGGATTCTCAAGCTGTTAGTCGAAGCGACAGGATTTGAACCTGCGACCTCTGCGTCCCGAACGCAGCGCTCTACCAAACTGAGCCACGCTTCGTTATTCTGTTTCAGTTGTTTGTGTGTTGCTCAACTGCAAGAGCTATTATATTAGAGTTTCTGTACTTTGTCAATAGAAAAAATTAAAATTTTTCAAAAAAATCGAATTTTTTCTTTTTTCCTGCTTCGGGCATGCATTTTCGCAGACCCGAAGCAGTTTTGGGAAAGGTTCTTTATAACATATCAAGTATATTCAAGTGAAATATATGCTTATTTCACTGTAACTGTTACCTTTTTTGTGATTCCGTTGCTGCTTACATAGATAACAGCTTTTCCTTTTTTCACACCTTTAACAACACCTTTGCTGCTTACAGTAGCAACTTTTGTATTGCTGCTTCTGTAAGTGATCTTTGCCTTTGAAGTAGCAGCTGCCTTGATGGCTGTTGTTTTCTTTGCTTTTACACTTACAGCTGTTTTGGATGTGATCTTCAGGCTGCCTTTTTTTACTGTGATCCTGCAGGTTGCTTTGTAGCTTCCGCATTTTACTGCAATTGTAGCTGTTCCTGCTTTTTTTGCTGTTACTTTTCCGCCTGCGCTTACCACTGCAACGGATTTATTACTGCTTGTATAAGTAACTTTTCCGCTAACGCCTGTTTTTTTCACTTTGATCTGGCTTGTTCCACCCACAAATACAGTTTTCGCTGATGCCGAAGCTTTTACAGCCGGCTTCTTGACTGTGATCTTGCAGGTTGCTTTATAATTTCCACATTTCGCTGTGATCACAGCTGTACCTGCCGCCTTTGCAGTTACCTTTCCATTTGCGGCTACAGCTGCAACAGATGGTTTACTGCTTGTATAGGTTACTTTTCCGGTAACACCTGCGGTCGTTGCTTTCAGCGTCACCGTAGCTGGAGATCCTTTTACATAAAGTGTTTTCGCTGATGCATTCATTTTTACAGATGGGGTTTTTACAGTAAGCTTGTACTGTGCAGTTTTTCCTGCTGCAGATGTTGCTGTGATCACGGCTGTTCCTGCTGCTTTCGCAGTTACTTTTCCGTTCTCGTCCACAGATGCAACCGTTTCATTATCGGAAGCGTATGTTACATCCTTGCAATTCTCGCCTGTTGCTTCAAGCTGTCTGGAGCTTCCGATATAAAGAACTCCTGAATTTTCTTTAAAAGCAATCGTTCCATACACCAGCTGAACAGAAACATCTGCATGACCATCACTGGAAACTCTTACTGTATAGGTTTCATTTTCCGGTCTCGCTACAGTGGAATCCAGAGCAACCACTCCATCTGTAGTTACTGCATCCTGTACAAGATATGTTGTCTCTGAAGCATGTCCGACACCTGTTGTATAGAAAACAGATACCTTCGGATTTTTGTATTTATCAAGATTTGCAAGCTTAACATGGGTGCTGTCCGTAAATTCCGGAGAAACAGCCATCTCTTCTGTTGCCTGCGGTTTAACATAAATACCATCTGCAAATTCATATACATACGCGCCGTCTGCCATAATGTACGTGATCTTGTTTACGGTTTTTCCCTCAAGACCTGTATCTTTTGCAAAGGCAACCTTATACACCTTCAGCCACATCTCGTTCATATGACGCATGCCATATTTTCCGCCGTCTGTTGTTTCCAGGATCATTCCCTGAATCCCGGAGTTAACTGCAAAATCGGAATCACTCTTTGTATTGCGGAGATATTTTGTGCTGGTTTCTTTTACATCAATCTCATAATCTCCCCAACGAGAAGATGTTTTGAGTGTTGCCTCCGCATCTGTCACAGTTGCTTTTACATTAAATTTTGTAGCACTGTATGTTCCATCTGTATTCAGTGTTTTATACTGCCCAGGCTCTACCGTCGGAGTACGTCCCAGGGTGATCCCTGCTGCTTCTGTATATACTCCGCTTTCCGGAAGTTCTCCCGCTTCTGAAAGGATCTGCGCCTCTACATACGTTTTTGCATCTGTAGCTACATTAACCTTTTTTACTCCTGCGATCTCATAGCCATTTTCTGTCAGATTCTGAACATCTGCATTTCCGAAAACAGTACTTTTTCTGGTTGTGGCAGATGTAACGGAATCATACTTGCGGCTCGTTGCATCTCCCGCATAAAATTCCTCGTATGACAGAGATGCCGTACCGTAAAGTGTTCCTGTCAGTGCCTGATGTCCATTTGCCACCTTATAATAAATATCTGTTCCCGGAATCTGTGTATATCCATCCAACGCTCCCTTTACCCAGTAATAGGAAACATTGGAAACCGTGATCGGCTGGCCTGTCAGTGTGATATTTTTTGTCATATCCACATAATTGTCGCTTGAGATCATAACCGTGTAGATCTCATCCCCGGCCCTGGCTACACTGCTGTCAAAGGTTACCACCCCATTCTCTGCCACTGCATGATCTACAACATATGTTGTCTTTTTACCATGACCACTTCCTGTTGTGTAGTATACGGAAACCTTAGGGTTTTCATATTTGTCAAGGTCATCAACTTTAACCTGGGTTGTATTTTCTTTTACAAAAGCTGCCTGTACCTTCATTCCTGCTTCAGGCTGTTTTTTTACAAAAGGAGCTTTGTCTCCGAACTCATATACATAGGAGCCGTCCGGAGTAATATAAGTCACCTTTGAAATTTTTTCCCCGATAAGCCCGGATCCTGCTGAAAACGCAAGTTCGTAGGGCTGTACCCAGATTTCATAGGTATGACGAAGTCCTACCTTCTTGCCACTGGCAGTTTCAAGGATCACTCCCAGTGTATTTCCGCCTACAGCAAAATCACCCTGTCTGGAATTGCGGAGATATTTTGTGCCGGCTTCTTTTACCACCAGCATGTAATCACCCCAGATCGATGGTGCCTGAATCTGGGCGGATGCATCTGTGACCGTTGCTTTTACATCGAATTTTGTTGCACTATATGTTCCGTCTGTATTCAGAGTTTTATACTGTCCTGTTTCCTGTGACGGTGCTTCATTCAGCGTAATATCTGCTGCCTCTGTATAGACACCCTCTCTCGGAAGCTTGGAAGCAGCTTTCAGCGCCTGTGCATCTACATAGGTTTCCGCATCCACTGCAACACTTACATTCTTCACACCCTGGATCTGATATCCGGAAGAAGTCACCTCTGTGCTGTCCTCATTAGCAAAAATCTGATTTTTACTCGTTGTTGCCGAAGTGATAGCGTCATAGCTCTCCTGAGTGGTATCCCCGGCATAAAATTCCGAATAACTTAAGGTTGTCGTTCCGTACAGCTTTCCGCTCAGAGCTGTCTGCCCGTCTGCTACTTTTACATAAACGCCTGTTGTTCCTATCTGTGTATATCCCTCTGCCGGCTGCATGGACCAGAGATATTTCACTCCTGCAACAGTGATCTCAGAAGCATCCTGAAGAACCTCGCCTGCTTCTGCCATAAATGCTTCTCCATCACCGAATACCTCTTCTGTATCATCCTGGATCTGCGGCTCCTCTTCCTGTTGAATCTCTTCTGCTGAAATTTCTGCTACTTCTTCCTGAATAGCTTCTGCATCACTTTCTTCCGGCTCTTCCGACTGGATATCAGCTTCACCAACTTCCGGCTGGCCCTGGGAAACAGACTCCTGATTCTCGTTCTCTCCTTCTTCCTGTGCTGTCTCTCCTTGTGTTTCTTCCGACACGTCACTAAAAACTTCCGCCTCAGACGCCATTGCCGTTACCGGCACTCCTGACGCGATCACCGCTGAGCTCAGAACGAGTGCAGCTGACTTCTTAAAAAGCTTCCACTTATGCATACCTGTCCTCCTCTTTGTCTTTTATATTACACGACTTTATACCAGATCATGACCTTACAGCTGCTCTGGTTAATTGAAATTTCTTCTGCAGAATATTCAACATATGTCAGTTTCTGCAGAAGTGCTCTGTCAAGCACGCTTTAGTTTGTCCAAACTAACATATCGCTATTTTATCAATGCCGAAATTATTTGTCTATACATATCTGCCAAAAACATCTCACGGTTATTGTTGTTTTTTTCTCAAGTAAAAATTATTTTCAAAATATTTCACATTATTATCTGGCAATTCCAAAAAATAAAAAAAAGTATATATCCCAAGACATCATTTCAGGAAATGGAACAGACATTGCCATTTCCTCCGACATTCTCAGATCATATACTTTTTATATTTCTATATTTTTGCTTTCTTTTATGCCCAGCGGCTCTTCTGTTCTTCGCAGATACTGTTCCACTGGCAGTTTCCACAGATTTCCTTACGTTTATCCATCGCAAGGATTTTTTCCTGGACTTTTTTTGTAAATTCGCTGAAGTGCAATGTCTGTCCAGCCTTCAGTCCACATTTTTCCAGCACGGCATTGTCATACTCTGCCACTTTATCTCCGGCTTCGCAATGTCCGCCCAGATTATTCGGACAGGCAGAGCAGATCTCATCCGTATCCACATGAAGCCTTATTTTCTTTCCCTCCAAAAAAATCTTCAGCATCTCGGCCATATGTGCAGTAAAACCGTTACTGTAGCCTTCCCCCTTAAAATACGCCAGGCACATACCATGATGAGGGCGCAGAGGAATGACTATTTCCTCTGTGCCCTCATCAGAAGCATATGCCGCAGCACTGCTTTTATCTTGCATATTTACGTACCTTTCCTGATAAAACATAAGCCAGTGCGATCTTGATAAGATCCGGAATGATAAACGGGAACACACACCAGCCAAGAACTGCCATAAGACCTACCGAACCTGTGCTTCTTGTGTAAGCAAACATAAACCATACGGTTCCAAAGGCATAGCATACGATCAGCCCAACGACCATGGAAATGATCTGAACGACCGGCTTTCTGCCAAAAACGTGCTCAATTGCCCACATAACAAGTGCGGAAAAGATAAATCCAATGATATATCCACCTGCATTTCCGAGAAGAGCTCCAATGCCTCCGGAAAATCCTGCAAAAACCGGAACTCCTACTGCTCCAAGAAGAACGTAAACCAGAACTGCCAGAGTTCCTCTTTTTCCTCCAAGCACACCAACTGCCATAAATACTCCGAATGTCTGCAGAGTAAACGGTACCTGTGCCGGAATGGAAATCCATGAGCAAACTGCCATCACTACTGCAAAAACTGCAATGTAAACAAGATCATACGTCTTGCTTCTGCCTGCTGCCACTGTTGTCATAATAATCTGTATCCTCTCTTTCCTTTTCTGCTTTTCCTGTCGGAAGATCATTCCTGTCCTTTATAAATGATATCCGCTCTTTCGCTGTTAACAATTTAACACAGCAGGATTTTAATGTCAACTTAATTTTATTTTTTAAGTTTACATTTTACAATGCCGTTTACAACTATGTAAACCTGCCATTTACAAATGATATTGTCAATTTTCACTTTCAAATTCCCCTCTCTGATGCTATACTGAAACCAATGAGTTTTCAGCAAAAAGGGGGATTTTTCCACATGGATATACACGATATTCATAACATCAGCACCAACTGCACACGGACTGAATTTGTAGGGACCGCAGTCCTTGACACAATCGGACTCGTGATCTCCGGAGTTGATGATTCTCTGCTTAAAAAGATGAACGTAGGTACCCAATACCACTGTCTGGGGCTTTTCAGTTCCCGAACAGGCGCTGCCGGCCAGATCACAGCTATTGACGATGCAGTAAAAGCCACAAATACAGAAGTCCTTTCCATTGAACTTCCAAGAGACACCAAGGGCTGGGGCGGTCACGGAAACTATATCGTCCTTGGCGGAAATGATGTATCCGACGTGCGTCACGCCATTTCTCTGGCTCTGGAACTGACTAACAAATATGCAGGTGAGGTCTACATCAGCGAATCCGGCCACCTGGAGTTTGCTTTTTCCGCAAGTGCAGGTCCTGCTATCCATAAAGCCTTCGGCACACCTCTGGGTGAAGCATTTGGTTTCATGGCAGGTTCTCCGGCTGCTATCGGTCTTGTGATGGCAGATAATGCCGTGAAATCCGCAGCAGTATCCATTACACAATATATGACTCCGAATATCGGTACCAGTCATTCCAATGAAGTGATCATCGCCATCTCCGGTGATGCCAGTGCTGTAAAAGCTGCTGTACTGGAAGGCCGTCAGACAGGCCTTGAGCTTCTCATCGGTATGGGAACCTATCCGGAGATCCCGGGTACGCCGTATCTGTAAAATCTCCGGATTGCAGGAAATTTGTGAATTTCCACACACTACACTTCACGAAACACATATCTGCGTCATGCATACAAAAGCAGCGCTGCAAGGATCAGCATACGATCCTGCAGCGCTGTGTTTCTCTTAAATATTCTCCTATGGATTTTCCCGGATCAGCCCACCTGATATACATCTGCAGACTGAAGTCCGAAGCTTAATGCCTCAGAATGGCTTCCACAATAGATATCCACATGTCCGTAAGGAGTTCCCAGATCCTCTACCGTATAAACAGTGCCATTGATCAGAAGCTTGGTCCCAAACGGAACACCTGCCATAGCAACGGTACGTCCTGCTGTCGGAACTGTTCCGCTGGCTGTAAGATTGCCGGCTGTACCGCAGCACTGTGCACAGTTGCAGTATGCGGTCAGTGTAAAGTTTCCAAGATATGTTCCCTGACTGGAAGAACCGGAATCGGACGTATCCGCAGAGGCATCTTCCGTCTCCTCGGAAGCTGTCTCATCATTGGAAACCTCCTCCTGGGAGCTGTCCTCGGAAACATCTTCGGAACTTCCGGACTGTACATCATCCGCTTCCTCTTCCTCCTCTACAACAATGTCTGTACTTGTAGAGCTGCTGGAAGACTCGGTTGTATCCTCCTCCGGATCATAGCCGTAATCATCGTCAGAATCAGCCTCTTCACTGTCCTCGTTATCCTGATCGGCTTCTTCCTGGGCTGCCGCTTCTGCTGCCTGTCTCTCAGCCTCTGCTGCCGCTTCAGCCTTAGCTTTCTCTTCTGCAGCCTTCTCCGCCTCTGCCTGCTGTACCAGAGCGGTAATACTGCTGTCTGCATTACTGATATCTGCCATCAGCTGCTGAGCCTCTTCCTGGCTGGCGCTGATCTGGTTTACATAAGAGTTAATATCATCGCTTGTGCTGGAAGCCATGGACTGCACTTCCTGCTGTTTGGCTGCACGCTCCGTCATCAGATCATCGATCTCTGCGGACTCCGTCTCAACCTTTTTCTCATTCTCCTGGATATTCTTCTGAAGACTCACATATTTATCCAGCATGTCTCTGTCGTATGTAGAAATCTGGATCGCATTCTCCGCGCGATTGAGGAATTCTGCAAGGCTTTCGGAAGAAAGCAGTGTCTCCAGTGCGGAAGTTCCGGCATTTTCATACATATATGCGATTCGAAGCTTCATGGATTCATACTGATCTGCAGAAGCTTTCTTTGCTTTTTTCAGTTCTTTTTTTACTTTATTTAATTCATCTTCCTTCTCAGCAGCCTGGATACTAAGCTCAGAAATGCTGTTGGTAAGATCCTCATACTGTGCGTTTAAATCAGCCAGATAGCTCTCCAGCTCCTGCTTCTTGCTCTCCAGTGTGCCGATGCTGCTCTGTACCTGCGCAAGACCCTCCTCAGCGGCCTGTTTCTCCGCCTGTGCCTCTGCGATCGCAGCGTCTGTACCTGATGCATATACGGTGCTTCCCATGGAAAGGGTCAGCATACCTGTAAGCAGTAATGTGAAAACTTTTCTATTCTTCATATAAACACCTTTCGTCCTTTCATGGATTCTAGTATAACACATTTTTCATAAAAAGCAATAATTTTATTTTATTTCTGTAACAAATACGTAATAATTTAAATTTTTATGAACTGAAAAGCGTTTTTTTGTTTTCCGGAGCATAAAAAAACTGCCCTCTCACAGATTTATCTGTAAAACGGCAGTTTTTATTCTATGCTGTTTCAATCCAAAGATCATCAGCTACGAGAATACTTCTCTGATGTAATCCCCCCTGAAGCTACTTCTCTTACTCCGCAGCCTCCATAAGAACCTCATTCTCAGCTTCCTCAGCCATTACTTCCTGATACTTGTCCAGGATGATCGTCTGGATCTGCTCTCTTGTTGCTGAATTGATCGGATGTGCGATGTCACGATATTCACCGTCGCTTGCCTTACGGCTTGGCATTGCGATGAACAGCCCCTTCTCACCTTCGATCACCTTGATGTCATGTACCACAAACTCATCATCTATTGTGACAGACACAACGGCCTTCATTTTCCCTTCTTTTGCTACCTTCCTCACACGTACATCTGTAATATTCATTGCTACTTGCCCCTTTCATTTCGCTAACCGTATCTGCGGAAAACTGATCTTCCGCATTTATAATACGTAGCGTTCGTTTTTCTCTACGACGATCTTCACTTCTCCTTCTTCGCCGCAGTAATATGAATTCGCCCGGATGGTATCCCGGCTCTCAACAATGCAATTCTCAATATGCGTATTATCTCCAAGATATACGTCATTAAGGATCACAGAGTTTTTGATCACACAGTTATTTCCTACAAATACATCACGGAACAGAACAGAATTCTCCACGGTTCCGTTGATGATACATCCGCTGGACACCAGACTGTTCTTCACAGTTGCACCCGGATTGTACTTAGCAGGAGGTACATCTGCGATCTTGGTTTTGATCGCCGGCTCCTGTTTGAAGAAATAGTTCCGGATCTCCGGTTTCAGGAAATCCATATTTGTCTGATAATAAGCCTCTGCAGTAGAGATATTATTCCAGTAGTTATCGATCTTATATCCGTAAATCCTCTTCAGATTTTTGTAACGGATAAGAATATCATTTACAAAATCATGCCTTCCTTCCTGGGCAGCACGCTCGATCAGTTCGATCAGCTGCCTTCTTCGGATGACATAGATACCAGTAGATACCGTATTATAGGAGGAAACGATCGGTTTCTCCTCAAATTCCTCGATCCGACAGTCCTCATTCATGCGAAGAACACCAAATCTCTCAACCTGGCTCTGATCCTTGCATGTAGTACATACAACGGTAACATCTGCCCGCTTTGCGATATGATACTCCAGGACTTTATTGTAATCCAGCTTGTAGATTCCATCGCCGGAAGCGATCACCGCATAGGGTTCATGACTGTTCTTTAAAAAGCTCAGGTTCTGATAGATCGCATCTGCAGTACCCTGATACCATAAGCTGTTATCTCTGGTAATGGTTGGAGTAAAGACATAAAGTCCTCCCTGTTTTCTTCCGAAATCCCACCATTTGGATGAACTTAAATGCTCATTAAGGGAACGGGCATTATACTGTGTCAGCACAGCAACCTTCTGGATATGTGAATTTGCCATGTTGCTGAGGGCAAAGTCGATCGCGCGGTAACTTCCTGCAATAGGCATTGCCGCGATTGCTCTTTTGTTTGATAATTCTCTCATGCGGTTATTATTACCGCCTGCCAAAATAATACCTATCGCTCTCATTCTTTCCCACCGTCCTTTGCTGCAATTACCTGGCCGGCTGCCAGTTCTCCGTCAGGGTAGTCTTCTTTTGTTGTAACACCGGCGATAGCGGTATTCTTACCGATTTTGACACTGTCCGGAATCACGCTGTTTTCGCCGATAGCCACAAGTCCAAAGGAATATACAGCCGGTTTCAGAACATTCGGTACCTCCTCGCCGCATCCGATCACAACATTATTTCCGATGACAACATCTTCTGCCACGATGGCTTTATCCATAACAACGTTCTCACCAACTGCTGTATTCTTCATGATAATAGAATCACGGATCACACTGCCCTTGCCGATGATAACATTCGGACCGATCACTGAATTATGTACTTCACCATAGATTTCTGTTCCCTCACCGATGATACACTTGTCCACAACTGCATCTGCGGAAATATACTGTGGCGGGATCACATCTCCCTTGGTGTAGATCCTCCAGAATTCCTCATAAAGATTAAACTCCGGAATGATATCGATCAGCTCCATATTTGCTTCCCAGTAAGAACCAAGAGTTCCTACATCTTTCCAGTAGCCGTTGTACTCATAAGCAAAAAGGCGCTGCCCCTTCTCTTTACAGTACGGAAGGATATGTTTACCGAAGTCACAGCCATTCTGATCCTTCAGGGCGATCAGTGCTTCCTTCAGAACCGGCCATGAGAAAATATAGATACCCATGGATGCAAGATTGCTGCTTGGATGCTCCGGCTTCTCCTCAAACTCAGTAATACGGCTGCTCTCATCAGTAACCATAATACCAAAACGGCTGGCTTCCTCAATGGGAACCGGCATACACGCGATCGTAATATCTGCCTTGTTCGCCTTGTGGAAATCCAGCATCACTTCGTAATCCATCTTATAGATATGGTCACCGGAAAGGATCAGTACATAATCCGGGTTATACTGCTCCATATAAGCCAGATTCTGATAGATCGCATTGGCAGTTCCTGTGTACCATTCACTGCTTGTGCTCTTCTCATACGGAGGAAGGACTGTGACACCGCCTTCATTGCGGTCAAGATCCCACGGAATACCGATACCGATATGTGTATTCAGGCGGAGAGGCTGGTACTGTGTCAGCACACCCACCGTGTCAATTCCCGAGTTAATACAATTGCTCAGTGGAAAATCGATGATACGATATTTACCACCAAAAGCGACTGCCGGCTTTGCAACCTTTTCTGTCAAAACTCCTAACCTGCTGCCTTGCCCACCGGCCAAGAGCATGGCAATCATCTCTTTCTTAATCATGCGATCACCTCTTGTATGTTATGATTATTCCATTATAGCATACTTCACTGTATTAGTGAACATTTTTTACAATTATTTTAGCTGTATTTTACTTTTTTTATCGCTATTGTATATTATAAATTGGTAAGACTCATCATTTTTTTCATTTCTCTGGTAATTTTCAACATTTTTCGATGTTATTTTCTGGTTACTTTTATATTCCGGAAAAAACCGCTTTTTTAGCCAAAAGAACCACTTTTCAATTGTTTCTGTTGGCGTTATAATAAAACAGACAAAAGAGCTACGAAAATAACATATATATAAGGAGATTATTATGTATCAGATAGACTTTCATAAACCGCTCCATATTCATTTCATCGGGATCGGAGGCATCAGCATGAGCGGCCTTGCCGAGATCCTTCTGGAAGAAAATTTCCGGATTTCCGGTTCCGATGCCAAATCCAGCCCGCTGACCCGCACACTGGAAGAACGTGGCGCTGTGATCTATTACGGACAGCGCGCTTCCAACATCAAGGATGATGTAGATGTGGTTGTCTATACAGCAGCGATCCACCCGGACAACCCGGAATTTGCCTGTGCGAAAGAAAAAGGGCTTCCAATGCTCACCCGCGCAGAGCTTCTGGGACAGATCATGCGGAACTACGATACACCGATCGCAATTTCCGGAACCCACGGAAAAACCACTACTACTTCCATGGTTTCCCATATCCTTCTTGAGGGTGACTGTGATCCTACCATCAGTGTTGGCGGAATCCTTCCTGCTATCCACGGAAACATCCGCGTTGGAAATTCTGAGACCTTTATCACAGAGGCATGCGAATACACCAACAGCTTTTTAAGCTTCTTCCCTAAGATCAGTGTGATCCTGAACATGGATGCCGATCATCTGGATTTCTTCAAGGACATCGATGACATCCGCCATTCCTTCCGGAAATTTGCAGAGCTTCTCCCTGCTGACGGCACTCTGATCATCAACGCCGACACACCGGAGTATGAGACGATCACCCGGGAGCTTCCATGCAATGTTCTTACCTATGGTCTGGAGCACGATGCCGATTACACCGCAGCAGACATTACCTGGGATAAATACGGACATCCTTCCTTCTCCGTTCTCTTCCGTGGCAAAAAGATCGGCAGCTATTATCTGCGTGTACCGGGTATCCACAACGTATCCAATGCACTGGCCGCCATTGCCGTAGGACGCCTTCTGGACCTTCCGGATGATGTGATCGTCAAAGGTCTCGGAAGCTTTACCGGTACAGACCGTCGTTTCCAGTATAAAGGTGAGATCGGCGGTATTACCATCATTGATGATTACGCACATCATCCAACCGAGATCGAGGCAACCCTTCATGCTGCAAAGAATTATCCGCATCAGAAGGTATGGTGTGTATTCCAGCCTCATACCTACACACGTACCAAAGCTCTTCTTCCGGAATTTGCAAAAGCGCTGACTCTGGCCGATCATGTTGTACTGGCTGATATTTATGCCGCACGTGAAACAGACAATCTTGGTATTTCTTCCCAGGATCTCCAGAAACAGATCCAGGAACTTGGAACCCCCTGCGAATATTTCCCGACTTTTGATGAGATCGAGAGCTTCCTCTTAAAAAGTTGTGCACATGGTGATTTGTTGATAACTATGGGCGCCGGAGACGTTGTAAATATTGGAGAACACCTTCTCGGAAAATAATTATCCACATTATCCACATGCTTATGCACATTTCAGACGTGCCTGGCATGTGGATTTTTTTGTGTATAACCTACTTGACATAATTCAACAGCCAAATTCAACAAATACCGCATTTTTCTTACAAAATTAAGGTTTTTGTTAGTTGCTGATAATGTTATCCTCAAAGTTTTCCACACTATCCACATTTTCCACATGGAAATTAGTGCACAACTTCTGTGAAAATAGACTATTCTCAAGTAAAAGCGGTTGTGCTATAATCCTTTTTAGCATGGCGGACTTTGGGATATCACCTGAAATATCTGCTGTATTTTAGAAAGGGAGCTGCTGATCATGAGCCTGATTTCACTTCAGAATTCCTCTGAACTGGAGGTAACGATTCTTTCCAATCGCTTTATTGACAATTTCATGCCTCGTGCCAACGGGGAGTTCGTAAAGGTATATATCTACCTTCTCCGGATGGTATCTGCCGCTCCTTCTTCTTTCAGCCTGGAGCATATGGCAGACAGCCTTTTCTGCACGGAAAGAGATATTTCCCGTGCGCTGAAATACTGGGAAGGTGAGAAACTGATCGCATTAACCTATACTGCAGATCAGAAGCTTTCCGGGATCACTTTGCTGGAACCCTTTGCGGATACCGGTCATAGAGAGAGCAGCGCTTCCGTGGATACTTTCACCGGTTCCGGCAATTCTGCTTCCGTTTCCGGGAACACGGATCCGGGAGTCCCAAGCTCCGCTGATTACATTCTCAGTCTCACTCCTGACCGGATCAGAGAACTTAAGCAAAACGAAGAGATCAGTCAGCTTCTCTATATCACAGAGCAGTATCTGACCAAAACACTGACGCCTACAGAAATGCAGAAGATCCTTTTTTTCTATGATGAACTCCATATGTCTGCGGATCTCATCGAATATCTGGTGGAATACTGTGTTTCCAGAGGCCGCAAGAGTATGCGTTATATTGAAACTGTTGCACTCGCCTGGGCAAAAGACGGCATCACCACCGTCGAGATGGCCCGGGATGCCAGCTCCCGTTTTTCCAAGGATTATTACACGATCCTGAAGGCTATGGGGATCAGCGGCCGCAATCCTGTTGATAACGAGATCACTTACATTGATACCTGGCGCAAGACCTACGGTTTTGATCTGGAGCTGATCCAGGAAGCCTGTAGCCGTACTGTCCTTTCCACCGGACAGCCCAGTTTCCAATATGCAGATAAGATCCTCTCCGGCTGGAAAAAGAAAAACGTACATACGCTGGAGGATATCCGGCTTCTGGATGCCGCACACAAAAAACGCCAGCTTGAGAAATCCGTTTCCAGGAAGAAGCAGCCCCAGACTCAGCCTCAGAATAGCAACCGCTTCAATAATTTCCACCAGCGTGATTATGATTTTGCGGAATATGAGAAACGTCTTTTAAATAATCAGTAACAGAACCTGGAAGGAGCGCTTTATGCCTTTACAGAATTTTCAATATGATACTATAATGAGAGAATACAGCCGCCGGCAGGCACAGAACCACCGTATTCTGGAGGAGCACACAGCCGAAGCCTACGGAAAGATCCCCCGTCTGAAAGAGATTGATGACGAGGTGGCAACTTTAAGTGCTGACAAAGTCCGTCGCCTTTTAAACGGCGAAGAAAAGGGAACTTCGGATCTGAAGGCAGCCATCCAGGAGCTTTCCGATGAACGGATCACCCTTCTTGTTGCAAACGGCTTTCCCGGAGACTATCTGGAGATGCCTTACACCTGCCCTGACTGTCAGGATACCGGCTATATCGGCAGCCGAAAATGCACCTGTTTTAAAAAAGCTGAGATCGAACTGCTTTATGCACAGTCCAATCTGAATGAAATTCTCGAAAAAGAGAATTTTGACAGCTTTTCATTTGACTATTATTCTGCTACAATAAAAAACGAAGCCACGGGACTGTCTGCCCTGGAAACAGCCAGACGGGCCTATGACACTGCACAGCGCTTTGTGCAGAACTTCGACCATAAATTTGAAAACCTGTTTTTATATGGTGATACCGGTGTGGGAAAAACCTTTCTTTCACACTGCATCGCCCGAGAGCTTCTCAGATCCACCCACTGTGTCCTGTACTTTTCCGCCTACGATCTTTTTGATATGATGGCTGCGAATTCTTTTTCCCGAAAAGATACCGGCACAGACGAGGAACTGATCTATGACTGTGATCTTCTGATCATTGATGACCTGGGAACGGAGCTTACCAACAGTTTCGTATCTTCACAGCTTTTTCTCTGTCTCAATGAGCGGATCATGCGCAGGAAATCCACGATCATTTCCACGAATCTGACGCTCAAAAATTTCTCGGATACCTATTCCGAGAGAACATTTTCCCGAATTGCCAGCAACTATCAGATGATATCGTTGATCGGGAAGGACATCCGTATACAGAAAATATTTTTAGGAGGAAATTAAAATGGCACAGGTAAATACAAAAGATTTTTCCACACTCCCGGTAGGAAGACTTGGACTGATTCCCCTTCAGAGCTGCAGCTCATTAGGCGCGAAGGTGAATGACTGGCTGGTCAAATGGCGTGCCGAAAGACAGTATCCTGGAATGGACTCCTTTGCATTCGAGGGATACAAGCGCGATTCTTACATTATTGACGCCAAGACTCCACGTTTCGGCTCCGGTGAGGGTAAATGCACCATCAACGAATCTGTCCGCGGTGATGATATCTACGTAATGGTAGATGTGACAAATTACAGCTTATCCTATCCGATCGGACCTTACACGAATCTTATGTCCCCGGATGATCATTTCCAGGATATGAAGCGTGTTATCGCCGCTGTAGGCGGAAAAGCCCGCAGAGTCAACGTGATCATGCCATATCTCTATGAGAGTCGCCAGGACAAACGTGTCGGAAGAGAGTCTCTTGACTGTGCCAATGCACTTCATGAGCTGATCGATATGGGTGTTGAGAATATCATCACCTTTGATGCACATGATTCCCGTGTACAGAATGCGACTCCTCTTCATGGTTTTGAGACTGTACAGCCATCCTACCAGTTCATCAAGGCTCTTCTTAATAATGAAAAGGGACTTCATATCGACAAGGATCATTTCATGACGATCAGCCCGGACGAAGGAAGCATGAACCGTGCGATCTATCTCGCCAATGTCCTCGGTGTTGATATGGGTATGTACTATAAACGTCTGGATTACTCAAGATATGTAAACGGCCGTCATCCGATTGCAGCATATGAATTCCTCGGACCAAAGATCGAGGGCAAGGATATGATCCTGATCGATGATATGATCTCCTCCGGTGATACGATCATTAAGATCGCGTCTCTCCTGAAAGAGAAAGGAGCAGGCAGAGTTTACATCTGCTCTACCTTCGGATTCTTTACCGATGGTCTTGATAAATTTGACGATGCTTACAAGAAGGGCTACTTCGACAAGCTTCTTACTACTAACCTGGTTTATCAGTCACCGGAGCTTCTTGAGAAGCCATACTACATCAGCTGCGATATGAGCAAATATATTGCTCTGATCATTGATACGCTGAACCATGATACCTCTGTCAGCCACCTTCTGAATCCGGTAGACAGAATCAAACGCTGCGTAACAAATTACATGAGCCAGCATGAGAAATAAATAAATCATAACGCACGCAAAGCGGCTGCACCTTCTGAGAACGATATAACAGTTTCTCAGAAAGCGCAGCCGCTTTATATTTCTGTAACAGACGGATATCCATGATCCGCATCTGCTGTCTGCTTTGCTTTTGATCTTTATGCTGAAATCTTCCTGCAAAAGCTCACATAGGAAGCTTCTGATAGGGAATCCTCTCTTTATCCAGGATCTCCATTTCTCTTTTATGGCAGGTACTTATGATCACCTGTCTGTTTTCTTTATGCAGCCACCTGAGAGCCGCTGCAAGACGTTCTTCATCATACATGCCAAATACATCATCCAGGATCACAGGGAACGGTTCCTCTTTGCAGAAAAGCTCTCCTGCTGCCATACGAAGGGCAAAATAAATCTGCTCCAGTGTCCCGCGACTCAGTCTCTCAATGGATACGATACGCTCCCCTGTGTTCACAGACATATGCAGTGCCTCATCCATCAGAACCTCCTGGTATCTGCCACCGGTGATCTCACTTAATATCTCAGATGTACGTTTTTTCAGACGGACCCCTACCTGATCCGTAATGTTTCCAGAAAGTGCCTCAATCGTCTCCATAGCCATATTCAGCGCCTGGATCTCCGTTTCCTCCGGAGTGATCACTTCTGTGTTTTCTTCACATTCCGTCAACTCTGCCTGCAGGTTCTCCAGCGCTGTATGCTTCTCTTCGTAGTCACTGTCCAGACTGTTCCGGTTCCAGGTCAGCTCCTCATGTCTGGAATGCCAGCGCTCTCTCTGACGTTCTCTCTTATTCAGCTCCCTGCTGAGCCGTATGCGAAAAAACAATGCCGCTACAGAAATCGCCGCAGTTGCCACGCCTGCCAGAACACTGAAAATGACCTGCCCGGAAAAAGCCGCCAGGCAGCCGGTACCGGCAATCCCACCAAGCAGCACAACTGCCAGAACTGCATCTGTCAGCTCCCGTCTTCTTTTTACACGATCGATCCGAAGCTCAAGAAGATCCTCTGTACTCCGTTCTCTGATCCCTATGTTCATCCCGTCCTGCTGCTGCATGATCCGATCACGCTTCTCATCCAGTTCACGGATCTCTCTACGGATATATTCCATGTTTGCGGAAATCTTTTCTTTTTCCTTTTCCAGCTCCTTTTTTCGCCGGGCCGCTTCTGTCAGATATCCTTTTCTGGACATTTTCAGCATCTGCATGGCTCGTCCCATGTCAATGGAACTGTCACCAGTTCCCTGATAGCTGGCCATGTAATTCTGCAGTTCACGTACGAGATCTTTTCCTGTAACGCTTTTCAGCTGTGCCACAGACACCGTATTATCATAAACTGCCTCACTTACATTTCCCAGAATAGTCCCAAGAGCTCCCTGTTCCGCATCCACAAGACTGCCATCATCTTCACAGAGAAGCTCTCCCAGCTTCTTTTCTTTATAAAAATTTCTGGTTAGACGATACTTCTTCCCCTTGCTTGTGAACCACATGATCCCACCATATTCTGCCGGATTTTCCCATGGTTCATATTTTGTATATGTATCGTTCAGAGCAGCCTTTCCCCGCAGTCTGCGAACGCCGTAAAACATGGAGCGGATAAATGTATGTGTGGTAGTTTTTCCACTCTCATTTTCACCGTAAAGTACGTTGATCCCAGGCGAAAGCTCCATATCCTTGTCCCGGATCTTCCCGAAATTTTTTATTTTTAAACGTCTGATAACCATCTTATGCTATCCTCCTGTGCTGCCCCTTTATCGCCGGCTGCCTGTCTCAAGCAATGCCTGAAGCCCATAATACAGCGCCTTTTTTTCCACGGTATCCATACCCTTTTTGGCCAGAAAATAGCCGATATAATCACCGATCAGAGTACCGCTGTAGCGTTTGTAGAGCTCACCAAGATCATACGCCGGCCAGGATTCATCCACAACATCGGTAACATTTCCGAGACTTTTCAGTTTCTCAGGGATCAGAAGAAGATCCGGCGAACGCATTCCCTGAAGAACGATCCTGTAGATATTCCTTCCTCCTCTGCGGAAAATCTGAGATTTTACCGCTTCTTCCAGAGATATCTGTGTAGTTTCCTCGTGAAGTGTCATTACCAGCTGCTGATAGGAACGACAGGCAAAGGGAACGAACTCTGTACGGATCCTTCCGTTGATCAGTCGTCCCTCCATATAGCCATGTTCCCCTGTATCATTCCTGTCAATGGGCTCCAGAGCCCCGGAAAAGGCCGCCTGGTCACGGATCAGGATCTGCGGCTTGTGGATATGCCCTAACGCCACATAATCAAAGCCTGACGCCGCCAGAGCTGCTGCACTGAGAGGAATATGTTTCTCATCGCCGCCATGGGCCAGCAGAATATGGATTCCTTCTTTCTGGACAGGGACAGCCTGATCATAAAGTCCGTCTTTTATTTCCCGGTCATAGTAACTCAGTCCATATACATAGACATCAAGCCTAGGATCTTTAACGCAGGTCAGTTCCCTGCTCCTGAAAAATATAACATTGGAATTCCACTCAAACGTATTATAAAAAGAATCTCTGCTTATAAAATCATGATTTCCTGCCATCAGATACACTCTGGTATCCGGGATGGTGGAAAACAGATAATTTACTTCCTTAAGCTCTCTCATAAGAGGCTGGCGGTGGAACAGATCTCCGGATATAAATAGCAAATCCACCGGATCTTCGCGGATGCCCGCAATAACCCGGCGGAAAGTGCTCCAGATTTCTTCCTCCCGCTCTTTGCTCCACGGGCAGCCCCTGTCGGGAACTGCGCCCAGATGCACGTCTGCAAGATGAATAAATCTCATAATGTTCTCCCTTGTGTGTCAGTCACACATATCAATACCTGTTGCCAATTTCTCCCTGCTGTTCTCTGATCTCAGGAGCACAGAACGTCCTGCTGTGCAAAAGTGTTCTGATCAAAGATCGCAGTTCTTTACAGTTCTCGGGAATGGGATCACGTCACGGATGTTGCCCATACCTGTAAGGTACATGACACATCTCTCAAATCCAAGACCAAAGCCGGAATGACGTGTGGAACCATATTTACGAAGATCCAGATAGAAATCGTAATCCTCCGGTTTCAGACCCAGCTCATCCATACGTGTTTTCAGCTTGTCGTAGTCATCCTCTCTCTGGCTTCCTCCAATGATCTCTCCGATTCCCGGCACCAGACAGTCCATAGCCGCAACTGTCTTTCCATCCTCGTTGAGTTTCATGTAGAATGCCTTGATCTCCTTCGGATAATCTGTAACAAATACCGGTCTCTTGTAGACCTGCTCTGTCAGATAGCGCTCATGCTCTGTCTGAAGATCACATCCCCAGAATACCTTGTAATCAAATTTGTCATTGTTCTTCTCAAGGATCTCAACAGCCTCTGTATAGGTCACATGCGCAAATTCAGAATTAAGCACATGGTTCAGTCTGTCAAGAAGCCCCTTGTCAATGAAGGAATTGAAGAAGTTCATTTCCTCCGGTGCATTCTCAAAGACATAACGGATCACGTATTTCAGCATAGCCTCTGCAAGCTCCATAGCATCCTGAAGGTCTGCAAACGCACACTCAGGCTCGATCATCCAGAACTCAGCTGCATGGCGGGTAGTGTTGGAATTCTCAGCACGGAAGGTCGGTCCGAATGTGTAGATATTGCGGAATGCCTGTGCATAAGTCTCTCCGTTCAGCTGTCCGCTTACGGTAAGATTTGTCTCCTTTCCGAAGAAATCCTGTGAATAATCAACACTTCCATCCTCTGTCAGCGGAATATTCTTCGGATCCAGTGTTGTTACCTGGAACATCTCTCCTGCACCTTCACAGTCACTTCCTGTGATCAGCGGTGTATGCACATAGACAAAGCCTCTCTCCTGGAAAAATTTATGGATCGCATATGCACAGAGAGAACGTACACGAAATACAGCCTGAAAAGTATTTGTTCTCGGTCTTAAATGTGTCATGGTCCTTAAGTATTCAAGACTGTGTCTCTTCTTCTGAAGTGGATAATCCGGTGCGGAAGCTCCCTCTACAGATATCTCTGTTGCCTGGATCTCAAATGGCTGCTTCGCCTGAGGGGTAGCTACCAGCGTTCCCTTAACAATGATGGCTGCTCCAACGTTCAGCTTGGAAACCTCTGCGAAATTCTCCATGTTATCGTGATATACGATCTGAAGAGTTTCAAAAAAGCTTCCATCATGAAGTACGATGAATCCAAACGCCTTGGAATCACGAACACTTCGTACCCATCCACCTACGGTGATCTCTTTGTCGAGATACTGTTCACGGTTTCTGTAAATCTCTTTCACTGTTGTCAGTTTCATAATCTATACCTCATTCCTCATATTCAGGATCACACGTCCCTGCGGACCTCCAAACGTCCGTATCGAATTAAGTATAGACTATTCTCATGGTTCGTGCAAGGAGTAATTGCCCTGTCGGACAGAAAAATAGCGGGCCGCCGGACAGAAAAATCCCGCCTGGCGGAATGTCTCCGGCAGACGGGATTTTTCTGTCTGTTATACCATTAATAATAAGATGCGTTAATACTTCCTGTGTTGAGATAAGTAATACAGTAATAGTAGATCCTCTTGAATGTCTTTGTTGTGTAGTGAAGTCCATCATCACTGTCAGCGTCTGTGCCATTGTAGGAAGCATTGGTCCCGTAGCCTTTTTTCATAAGTACGCTGTACATATCGATGTACTTGTAATCCAGAGAAAGACCGGAACGGATCTTGCTGTTGAATTCTCTTACCTGTGCCTCTGTACGGGCGCCTCTTCCTGCTTTTGTGATCATGGTACTGTTGATCGGGTTTACAGACATGTAAAAGAGCTTACAGTTCTTACTTTTCAATGTGGATGCGATACTGGTCATATAGCTGACATAATTGCCTGCATTTCCCAGGTCATTGACACCCAGATTAAAGATAACGGCGATCGGTTTGGAACCTTCTGTTTTGGCGATCTCTTCTATAAGCTGTGCATATCCTGTATCCCGGAACCAGCTCAAGCCCTTTCCTGGGTTTGCAACAAAAGAAACCCCATTTGTTACAGAACTGCTCATCTGTTTTTTCAGTGTCGCCTGTATTCCTGCAGTACGGGAATCTCCCACAAAAATGACCTTACTGTACATCATACCGATCGCCGGATGAGCCATCTCATCAGAACTGATGTCCTTCTCCAGTGCACGGTTAAATACCGTCGCATACAGATTGGTGTTTTTGTTGATCCGCAGAAGTTCACCGGCTTCATAATCCGGATCTGTGGAAGAACCGGTCTGTCTGGTCTTAGACCAGCCCATAAACGTATAACCTGTCGCATTGGATACAGATGGGAGCTTAAGGTAACCGCCCTTTCCAAGTGTTACTGTCTTCCATACGGTTCCGTTTGCCTTGCGGAGATTTACCTTTACTGACTGCATCTGTACGGAATAGTATCTGATATTACCGGAGATTTTAATCTTCGTTCCTACTTTTTTTGCAGTAGATGCCTTGCCGTTCTTTGCTGTTGACCAGCCAAGATTTACATATCCCGATCTGGATGGAACTGCAGGCAATGTGTAATATGTACCCTCTTCTACTTTTTTCTGCAGCTTCTTATATGCGGAATTGGTGCTTCCATTTCCAAGATAGAAGTTTACGGTATAGTATCTGCTCTTTCTGCGGACCGCATACAGAGTCATATCTTTTCTGACCTTTACGCGGGCACCTGCTTTATATACCACCTTACTGCTCCCCTTCCGTGTGGTCCATCCGAGATTCTGATATCCCACAGCCTTGGGTACTGCCGGAAGCCGGATCGTAGTATTTAATGTCACATTCTGTGTCAGTGCGGTATACGTCTTACTTTTGCTGGTACCTGAATTATTATTGAACTTAACGGTATAAACAAGCTTCGCCGCCGACACCTTATGCGATGCAGCCGGCACAAAGATCAGTGCAGCTGCCACAAGTGCCAGCAAAAGCCATTTTATCCGAAAGGCCTTTCCGGTTTTTTCCCTGTTTTTCATATAAACAAACTCCTCCTGAAATACATATCCATCCCCGGGTGCCTCCGTACTTTTTTTACAGAGTATTGATAAATCTCATAAATGCATCCCTGCCCTCTGGTGTGCATTTATAAACACCGGCATCCTCCAGTACATGAACAAATACATTGCCCACTTCCCTGCGAAGGACTTCCTGGATATTATCTTTATCAAGTTTCTCATATTTTGGCAGAAATTCTGCAACCCATGCAGCATGTTTCTCGATTTTCTCATTGGAAGCGATGTCCCTGCCGCTTAAAATGTATTCTTCAAGAAGCTCCAGCTCTTCTTTCAGACGTGCCGGAAGAACAGCGAGTCCCATAACTTCGATAAGACCGATATTCTCTTTCTTGATATGATGATAGCATGCATGCGGATGATAAACCCCCAGCGGATGCTCCTCTGTTGTGATATTGTTACGTAATGTCAGATCCAGTTCAAAGGTATCTCCCACTTTACGTGCGATCGGTGTGATGGTGTTATGCGGCTCTCCGTCTGTTTCTGCAAAGATAAATGCAGCCTCATCCGTATATCCTCTCCAGCCTGCCAGTACATGTGTTGCCAGATCGATCAGTCTCGTCTCGTCTTTGCTGCGGATACGCAGTACGGAAAGAGGCCATTTTACAATGCCGGCTTCCACATCTTCGTATCCCGGGATCGTCACATGCTTTTCAATCTCTGCCTTCGCCATGGCAAAGGTATAATGCCCGCCCTGGAAATGATCGTGGCTGAGGATAGAACCTCCTACGATTGGAAGATCCGCATTGGAGCCAAGGAAATAATGTGGGAACAGCTTTACAAAATCAAACAGCTTGATAAATGTATTTCTCTCGATCTTCATCGGAGTATGCTGACTGTTAAATACGATACAATGTTCATTGTAGTAAACATATGGAGAGTACTGGAAGCCCCATGGACTGTCATTGATGGTGATCGGGATGATCCTGTGGTTTTCCCTTGCCGGATGATTGACTCTTCCTGCATAGCCTTCATTTTCCGGACAAAGCAGACATTTTGGATAGCTGCTGGATTTTACCAGCTTGGCAGCTGCGATAGCCTTTGGGTCTTTTTCCGGCTTGGACAGGTTGATCGTGATATCGATCTTGCCATATTCGCTGTCTACTGTCCATTTCTGATCTTTTTTTACGCGATAACGTCTGATATAGTTACTGTCCTGACTCAGCTTATAAAAATAATCTGTGGCTTTTTCCGGATTTTCTTTATAAGCATCCCAGAATTCTCTCTGCACCTGGGCAGGACGCGGCATCAGACAGTTCATCAGTTTTGTATCAAAGAGATCTCTGTACACAATACTGTCCTCGATGATGCCCCTCTTTACAGCCTCATCAAGAAGTTCGTTCAAAGTCTCCTCAAGATTGATTTTAGCATACTCTGTCTCCGGTTCTGTATATTCGCTTTCCCCAAAGGCATCCAGAAGAAGATTGGTTGCATAAATTCTTTCGCATTCCGGAGTAATACCACTCTCCACCCCATACTGTACCAGTTTTTTAATACTTTCACTTAACATTGATTTTTCCCCTTTCCTGTCGCGCTTTTCCCGGAAAACAGGAACTTTTTTCCTGTTTTCCGATTTATGCCAAACGGGAACGCCCGTCTTGCCATCCTGCTGTAACCCATGGCCTTCATCCGGCCTGCTCTGTAAGCATCACTCTATGACGTTTTCTATATAGGTGAGAAATACATTTCCGGCACTCTCAAACAGCGCTGTACTGTCATTCATTCCATACGGGCTGATCTGCCCTGTTGCCGGATCATAAAGATAGGTATTATATTCATCATAGCCTACGATCACCACACTGGAATTTTCTCCTGTCTTGGCGATCACCGGTCTCTGGGCACTGACCTCATAAAGAACATTGTCAAGAGTGCAGCCGGTCAGATCGATCACCGTTCCCATATCACCAAGGCTATCCTGAAGTTCTTTTTTCTTCCAGTTGGCTGTACGTATACTTTCCGGTACATCCTCTATATTCATCTGGAGCTTTGTTTTTTTGTTTCCACGTTCCCAGACATACTGCTGCGCACGGTTAAGTACCACTCCAGTCTGCGCATCCGCGCGTTTCACAGCTGCAGCCGGATCGGTATAGATACGGTCAAGAGAACCATATGCATAAACATAATAAAGTTCTCCCTGTGGAACGGTAGTATCCAATGTTACCGATGAGTCTTCAGTACTCTCGATCTTGGAACAAACAAGCAGCGGACTGTCTGTCTCCGGTTTCTGAGTCATGGTCAGGCGGATCAGCGTTCCTGCACGGTTTGTAGTGATCAATGCTACATCTATCTGGCTTCCGGATGCTTTTTTGTTATTCATGATATTGTCCTTTTTCTGGACTATATAAGCATTCCCCGATTTTGCAGAAAGTTCAAACTCCATCATGGTACTGCCAACCGTTACGTTGGTGATATAAAGGCCATCTTGACGATACTCTTTTTTCACCTTTCCTTTAAAGCTTTCAATGCGGAATGTACTGATTCCCTCTGTTTCATGTCCGTTGGCATCCGTAAGAATATCTTCATCGGAAAGGATCCCATATACCAGATCTTCATTCATAAATCCCAGAGCTCTCAGATTTTTTCCGCTTTCCGGCGAAATATCTCTTGTTTTCAGAGAATCAAATTCAATTTCCCGGATCTTCCCTGCATCATCTCCGGATTCGATCAGCCATGCTGCATGTGCCTTGGTATCTGACACAACAAAATGGTTCTGTTTGATTCCTTCTTCCAGAACCTGTGAGGTTCCTGTCTCAATATCTACCTGATACAGCTTCTGTGCAAACAGCAGAAACAGCTGATTGTTTTTGTTTACATAAGTGAGTGTTCCAAGATCTTCCTTCAGGAACTCGTAGGATTCTGTACTTGGTATGAATACTTTTTCTTCCACCACATTACGGTCGCTGTTGTAGTGATAAACACAGACACCGCTGTATCCCTCGTGAACACCACGGTTCATGTAACCGTACAATACAAAGTCCACATCCCCGTTATCTGCCACTCGGATGATCTTGATATCATGTTCGTTGCGCACATATCTGGAATCGTTATCTTCCTCTTTGCGGAAGCTGAAGATCCTTGTGATCTTTCCGCTGGACGGTGCATAAGACCAGAGATCTCCATCCTGCTCAAAAGCAACGATCTTTCCACTGCTGTCTGAAGCATAGGTGACATTCTTGTCACGGACACCCAGAAGCAGGCCTGCATCGGAAACTACCTTCTGAGACGGATCAAATACCTTCGTTGCAGAACGTTTAAAATCCAGCAGCATGATCCTTGTTTCTGTATAACGCATACGGTAAAATTCCGTAACATCATAAATTTCGGTTTTACCCTCATCATCCTGTGCGGAAACCTGATAATCCAGCGTGATACTTGCAGTCGTTTCATTGATATCATCGATCAGCGGAACGCCTTCCATGTAGAGCTTCGGAGAAAGGGATCCCCAGCTGATATTGGAAAGTCCAGAACTGATGGAAATATTATTGTAATTCGTTCCGCCGGAAATATCCTCCGCTTCCAGATATCCGGTCAGCGTATCTGCCTGTTCCTTGTCCAAACACTTTGTGGAAAAATCCTTGACAAACTGAAGATACGCTTCTGTATTCAACTGGGTTCTGGAAACCACTCTTGTATAGTAGTAGACTTCCCCCTCACTGGTATCCAGCGTGATCTGCATGGAATACTCCTGGTTCATGCGAAGGTCACTGCCGATCTCAATCTCTGTACTTAAACAGCCGTTGTCCTCTTTCGTGAGATTCTTGATCTTACGGTTCTCCATAACCTTGCTTCCGTCTGAAGTCCGTACCTCATAAGCAAGCCCTGTTACTGTATCAGCATATGGGTTGATCTCAAAAGACACTTTTTTGGTCGTATCCAGCGGAGTAATACTTCCTCTCATGAAATCGGTCTGCATCTGCTGTCTGTATCCATACATCTTATTTGCCTGGGTACTTCCGATCTTTACCATAACCTCTGGAAGTGTGGCATCGTTCATATCTGAGCGGTTATCTGTAGACTGACTGTTCATCAGAAATGAGGTCCCGGCTACTACTGCCACAAAGATCACCAGCAGTATCGCTCCCTTACGTAGGATCTTCATCATGTCATTCTCCCTTCTGTGAGGCTGACTCTTCCGGATAAAGAAGCCTGTCCAGGGTAGGAGCCACATGAAGAGCCTTCATGGTATCCGAAAAACTGTCCCTGCTCTTTTTCTTTCCGGTTTTTACTGCGCGGATCAGAATATTCTTTGGTGTATGTTCCATATCGATAAATTCAAGAAGCTGGGTTTCATATCCTTTGCTTTCCAGAAGCTCAGCACGAAGACCATCTGTGATCAAAGCTGCCATTCTTTCCTTCAGGATCCCATAACGCATAACAGGCTGGAGCATTTCGTTTCGGATCTGACGATTCAGTTCATGCTGACAGCATGGAACAGACAGGATCACCTGAGCCCCCCATTCCACTGCCTTGGCCAGAGCGAAATCTGTTGCTGTATCGCAGGCATGAAGTGTCACCACCATGTCCACAGAAGAAACGCCTTCGTACCCTGCAATATCTCCCTGGTAAAAATGCAGCTTGTCATAACCATAAGATCTGGCCAATTCACTGCAATGCCGTATCACATCTTCCTTAAGATCCAGCCCTATGATGTTTACATCAAAACCCTCCAGTTCTCTGAGATAATAATACATAGCAAAAGTAAGATAGGATTTTCCGCAGCCAAAATCCAGGATCGTAATCTCTCTGTCTTTAGGAAGCTTCGGAAGGATATCCCTGATAAACTCCAGAAAGCGATTGATCTGTCTGAACTTGTCATATCTGGAAGCAACGATCTTTCCATCCTTTGTCATAACTCCCAGATCCACCAGAAACGGAGCTGCCGTTCCCTCTCTGAGAATGTACTGTTTCACCCGGTTATGAGGAGCGATCTTTATCTTCTCATTCTGTGCAGGCCCGTGTTGTTTTGCTTTGATGGTTGCTTTCCCTTTCTTGCTGATAAGGATACTTCCATCCTGACTGCGTCCGGTTGCCTGAAGCTGACGAAATTCCTCCATGGCATGCTCCAGATAAGCGATCATCTCTTCCCTGGTAAAATTCTTATGATAAACCTTCGTCCCTTCTGTCATGGACGCCTGGTAAAAAATCTGACCCTTCAGCTCCACAGGACGAAGCTTCACCTTGGAAGGTCCCTCGCCAGTCCTGCGGCCACTGACAACAGCCTGTATCAGCTGTTCATTAATCTGTTCTTCTAAAAATTCCCTTATTGTTTTCATCATACTTCCATTATATTCACTTTTTGTTTTATTGTATATGGACAGATGTTGTGCGAACCAGTTTTGGTTGCTTCTGCCAGTATCACTGTATCGTTCATGGGTAAACCGCCATTTTAATACTCAGTGCGGAAACATTTTCTGCACCTTCTCCTCCTGCATCTTCGTCTGGAAATCTCCTGATACACCAGCACTTCGATCAGATCATCCAGGAACCCTCCTGGAATCTCCTGTACACTGGTATCTCCTTCCATCTGTCCTTTCACCTGGTGACAGATGTGATAGAGCATGAAACGATCCGGATATTCATCATACAGCCGGCTTCCCTCATAATCCAAAAGCTGACACTGTGCTTCCGCTTTTTCCTGGATCCTTCGGGCTGTATCCGGATAGTATGATCTCATCAGATCAAATTCCTTTTCCTGTTCTCTCTCTTCATTATAAAAACCAGGACTTCCCTGTGTGGCATAAAACGGATAAAAATCTGGATAGATCATAACTCTTCTGCTGTCCTCTCTCTACTATCTCTTACAGTATATGCAGAAGAAAAATGACGGTTCCCTCCAAAGTTCCGATCAGGCCATCCGTTTCAGCATTCCCTGGGTCAGACGTACGCTGTGCTCAATTGCAAGCTTTTCAAAAGCCGGATAATCCATGTTTGCACTATTATCTGCTTTATCTGAGATAGCACGGATGATCAGGAATGGAATCCCGTTAAGAGCTGCTGCCTGTCCGATCGCTGCGCCCTCCATCTCAACAGCATAGGCGCTGAATTCCTTTACAATATTATCTTTTACACCCTGATCACATACAAACTGATCTCCAGAAGCAATTCTTCCTTCAAAAACCCTGATTTCCGGATTTACTTCTTCGCATACATCATGTGCGATCTTACGAAGGCACTCATCTGCCTGGAAGGAAAACTCTTTCATCTGCGGGATCTGTCCCTTCGGATATCCGAATCCGGTTGCATCCATATCATGATGAAGAACATCTGTGGAAAGTACGATATCTCCAATATTGATATCATTGTTAAGGCTTCCTGCGATACCGGTATTGATCACCGCTTCCACCTGAAAGAGATCTGCCAGGATCTGGGTGCACATGCCGGCATTTACCTTACCGATCCCGGACTGTACCACAACTACCTTCTTTCCTTCCAGAACACCCTCATAAAAATCCATTCCGGCTCTGGTAGTAATGGATACATTCTCCATAACCTCTTTCAGTCTTGCTACTTCCTGTTCCATTGCTCCTATGATTCCAACACATTTCATGATCTGTAAATCCTCTCTTTCAATATGATATCCCGCTGAATTTCACAATTTTTTCCGTTCAGCAGTATCTTTTTCTTTTTCTACATTGTTCATTATAACAAATTTTATTTTTTATGGAAACTTTTTTTGAGAGATGCTATAATCGATAAATAAACAGAACAGGAGGTAACCAGAATGGTTTATAAGACAAAAGGCGTCTGTGCTCAAGGAATTGAGTTCGAGATCGACGATAATAAAAAAGTTCACAATATCAAGTTTACAGGCGGTTGTTCCGGAAACACACAGGGTGTTGCACAGCTTGCAGAGGGAATGGATGCAAATGAAGTGATCTCCCGTCTGGAAGGCATCCGCTGCGGATTCAAACCAACTTCATGTCCGGATCAGCTTGCAAAAGCCATCCGCCAGGCATTGAACGAAGGCTGATCTCACATAATCTTATTTTGTATATCGGATTTATCATCACCCTGCGAAAAATTTCCGCAGGGTGATTTTAGGATGATCTGACAAAATAATTGTTTCAATGTTATCTTTGTTATCCGGTTAAATGTCCGTTCTATCCCACTTGTCACACAGTGACTGGATATCTCTTGCAAAACGATCCAGATCTTTATTGGGGCAGCCTTCATTCTTCCGGATCACGGACATCAGGCGACGTCCCATAGCCAGCAGCTTCTCATATGCACGGACAGCCTTGGTTGTTTTCGGCGAAGCAGTTGCCTTTACGATCCGAACACCAACAGCCTCATGGATACACCGGTTCTCCAGAAGATCATATTCAGTTCCACTAAAGGGTGCTGTTGCATCATACCCAAGCTCTTCTTTAAGCCTCTGGGCAAAAATCTCCGTTACCGTATCATCACCATGCGTAACAAATACGTGTTTTGGTCTCGTCTCAAAGGCTTTCGCCCATTCTATAAGTCCGTTTACATCCGCATGACCGCTGATTCCCGGCATTTTGCATATTTCAGCAGCTACCTGCACAGTCTCACCAAACAACTTCAGCTCCACAGCACCTTCCAATAATGCCCGTCCCGGAGTTCCGATAGCCTGGTATCCAACAAAAAGAATGGTATTTCTGGGATTCCACAGATTGTGTTTCAGATGATGTTTGATACGACCAGCATCACACATACCGCTGGCGGAAATGATCACCTTGCAGTCCTCATCAAAATTGATAGCTCTGGAATCATCGGTAGTAACGGAGGTCTTCAATCCCTGGAAGGATAACGGATTGATACCTTTATTCAAAAGATCCATTGCTTCCTCATCATAGCAGGTATATGCATTCTCACTGAAGATCGTAGTTGCCTCATTGGCAAGGGGACTGTCTACATATACCGTAAAACCATCATGGCCGTGAACCAGTCCCTGTTCTTTGATCTGTCGGATAAAATACAGCATTTCCTGAGTACGGCCTACTGCAAAGGACGGAATCACCAAACTGCCGCCTCTGTCAAAGGTCCTCTGGATGATCTCTGCCAGTATTGCCGGATAATCCGGACGTTCTCCATGACTGCGGTCTCCGTAGGTAGATTCCATCACAACATAATCTGCCTCTCGGATATATACCGGATCTCTGATCAGCGGCTGATTGATATTTCCGATATCGCCGGAAAAAACGATCTTTTCTGTTTTGTCCTCTTCCGTCATCCAGACTTCAATACTGCTGGAGCCAAGAAGATGTCCTGCATCCACAAATCTTACTTCGATTCCCTCTGCCGGTTTGATGATCTTATCATATGGGCATCTGACGAAGTTCCGGAGCACACCCATGGCATCTTCCATAGTGTACGCAGGAATAAATTCCGGTTTTCCTTCTCTCCGCCCCTTTCGGTTTCTCCACTCAGCCTCGAACATCTGGATATGTGCGCTGTCACGAAGCATGATATCGCAGAGATTACAAGTTGCCTCTGTCGCATAGATCGGCCCCTGATAGCCTTTTGCATACAAGGCCGGAAGATTTCCGGAATGATCCATGTGTGCATGTGTCAGAAGCACAAAATCCAGATCACCCGGAGCCACCGGAAGCTCCTTATTCTCATAATAATCCGGTCCCTGCTCCATTCCATAATCCACCAGAAACTTCCGTCCTGCCGCTTCCAGATAATAACAGCTTCCAGTCACCTCATGCGTAGCACCGATAAATGTTATCTTCATGCACAAGCCCCCTTTTCCGTCCCACGTTCTGAAATTTCCATATCAAAAAAAGCCTGAAGGATCTCTCTGTGATATCCGATCGTCCAGAAACGCTGTGATATACAATTCCAAGAAGAAATAATCGACTTTTTGTTTATTAACGGTTTGTTATTGTATTTATTATACACGAAATATATGTTTCTTGACAGTCTTTTTGTGAAATATGTTTCTTTTTTTAAGGGGATTTTTTTAGGTTTTTTGATATTATTCAGAATTTTTAGACATTCCCCAGCGAAGGTAATGTAAAGTTTACTGGATTTTTTTATTTTTTGGGGTGTGACATCGCTGGGGATGTGAGAGTTGATTTGTTATTTTACTAAAACACCGCTGGTTAATGTTGTAGTTGATTCCTTGCTTCCATCTTTTGCTGCATGATATCCTCGTACGCGATAATAATAACCGCTCGGAACGATAACTGTCAGTCCCTTATTTAAATGATCTACATTGTTTGCTGTATAACTCCAACTTTTATAAGTAGAATATGTACCTTTTACTTTCCGTTCCAAATATATCTCCAAATATACTTTATCACAAACATGATGACACTGTGTTATTCCTGAAACAGCCACCTTATTGCTAGCCATTTTTTTCACAGAAGTTGTTCCAAAATTTAAATTGTTGCCTCTTAACATACTGTATGTAGTATCTTCAGCATAATCCGCATCTGTATCCGTATCCACTGAAAAATCATCTGATAAATTCTCTGCCATTACAGGTGACGCAAACAATATGCTGCAACAGCATACTAATAATAAATTTCGCACAATTCTTTTCATTTTCTCTTTCATATAGTGCCTTTCCACCTTTAAACTTCCATTACAATATATATACGAGTTAAGAAATAAATTATCTCGTCAAAATCTTATGTTTTTTATCATTTTTAAAAATTCTTCTTTTTCCATCTTTCCACTTATCTCATAAAAAGCGGTATTATCCTTCCAATAAGCAACATAATTTTCTTTTTTATCCTGATTATCTTTTATTTTTTTTATTTCAATTACAATATTTTCATCTTTCCACTTAAGTGTTTCTAATGTTTCTCCATCTAAATTATAATCACTATTTTTACTGCTATCACTATGATCATTAATATATAATGTTATAATTACATTTTTATAATCATACTCTATCAAAGCATTGCCAATATCCGTGTTAATTTCATAGCTTTTAAATTTAAGTCCAACTGGTCTGTACATAAATTGGGGAATTGTATTTAAATTTAATTTATTTTTCACTTCATCTAACGCCATCTGCTCATCCTTCTGCGCTCTCTCATTTTCTTCATCATTTTCAATTGAAATACTCGTATCATCCCCAGCCCAATACCTCACAGAATCAATAAAATAACTCCTGTTCGCCTGGCTGGTCATGCTTGCGGCGAAGATACCGGCTGAGCATACAAGTACTGCTGCCGCTACGCGAGCTGTTTTATGACTTTTCTTTTCGGGCAGATAAACGATTTTTACATTCTCTTTATGATCATCAGTTTTAATACTGTCAGTTTCGTCTTCTTTGTAAACACCATCTGCTTTCAGTTTTTCTACAAGCCTCTGATAAGCAGCCTTTGCCTCCTCTTCTGTTTCTCCATCATCAGGAATCACTCCATCTGGAAACAGGATTTTTTCCATCTCTTCGGTTTCTTTTTCATATTCTTCTGCCAACCATTTTTTCAGTTCGGCATCCCTGAAATTTTCCATTATTTTTCTCCTGTAATCCTATCTTTCCTTGACAATTCCTCCGTTAGAGTTCATATTTAATGATAGTATATGACTATTCAGGAGGAATCCAAATGAAACACATCGTACTTACCGGCGGTGGTACTGCCGGACATGTAACTCCAAATATTGCCCTGATTCCAAAGCTCAGGGAGCTTGGTTATAAGATTTCCTACATCGGTTCCTACGAAGGAATCGAAAAAAAACTGATCGAAGAACTTGGAATCCCATATTATGGAATCTCATCCGGAAAGCTGAGACGTTACTTCGATCTCAAAAACTTCTCTGACCCGTTTCGTGTACTGAAGGGATTCAGCCAGGCCAGAAAGATTCTGAAAGAGCTGAAACCGGACGTTGTTTTTTCTAAAGGCGGTTTCGTTACGGTTCCCGTTGTGATCGCGGCCAAACGTTTAAAAATCCCCGCATTGATCCACGAGTCCGACATGACTCCAGGTCTTGCCAATAAACTCTGTCTCTCTTCTGCATCCAGAATCTGCTGTAATTTTCCTGAGACAGTCGCCAATCTTCCAGCTGACAAAGCAGTTCTTACAGGAACTCCGATCCGCCAGGAACTTCTTTCCGGAAATGCGGAAAACGGTCGTAAATTCTGTGGTTTCACTGCTGACAAACCGGTACTTATGGTTATCGGTGGTAGTCTGGGAGCTGCTTCTGTCAATGATAATGTCCGCAAGATCCTCCCTGAACTTCTGAAGGAATTCCAGGTTGTCCATCTCTGCGGAAAGGGAAAAACCGATAAATCTCTCAACGGTACTGCCGGATACGTCCAGTATGAATATATCCAGGACGAGCTTCCGGATCTGTTTGCCATGGCTGATATCGTGATCTCCCGCGCAGGCGCTAACGCAATCTGTGAGATCCGCGAACTTCATAAGCCAAATCTTCTGATCCCGCTTTCTGCAAAAGCCAGTCGTGGTGACCAGATCCTTAACGCTCGATCCTTCGAACGCCAGGGCTTCAGTAAAGTGCTGGAAGAAGAGGAGATTACAGAAGAAAAGCTTCTGGAAACCATCCGCCAGCTCTATACCGATCGTCAGAAATATACAGATGCTATGGCAGGAAACGGCCAGGTAGATTCCATCAGTAAGATCACTGATCTTATTGAAGAATGCGCCAGAGCCTGACTATATTTCCACAACAGCCATATGAAAACTCTGCCACTCCCTTCCGGGCTGGCAGGGTTTTCTTTTATTCGTATACTTTGCGAAATTCTTCCTGCAGCCAGCGCTTCGCTTTATATATCCTGTTATTGACACCACTTTTCGTCAGACCATATTCTTCTGCAACTGTTTCAACGGAAATCTCCAGATATTTGACCTGAATTAAGATCTCATAATTTATCGGCTGTTTCTTTCGAAATCTTCTCAGCACCATATACATAAATTCTTTCTTCTCTTTACGCAGAAATACCTCTTCCGCATCGACCGAATTCTGTTCTTCCAGAAATGCCGCAACTTCTTCCTGACAGACAAACTCATGCTTGGAGCTTGATTTCTTTATATAATCCAAAGCCTTATTCATAGATGCCCTCTTGATCAGAGAAAACATCATCTTTTCATTATCAATATTCAGGCCATCCTTTATAGTATACATTTTGTAAAGTACATCCTGACTGACATCATCAGCAGTACTCCAGTCATGGAGAACCCCATACGCATACCCTCTGGATATTTTTCGGTATTTAAGATAAAACTCTTCAAATGTCTGATTATTCATTTTTCCTCTTTAGTGGCTATTTGTCATTCTTTAATTTTCTTTAAGATTTCATCTCTCACCTCATCGCTGAGTTCTCCGGGTTTCCAGGTTAAACCAACACCATCTCCCTCATATCTCGGAATCAGATGCATGTGAAAATGAAACACAGTCTGTCCTGCGATCTCTCCATTGTTCTGCACAACATTAAATCCATCACAGTTCAGTGCATCTCTCAGCTTTCCTGCCATTTTTTTAGCCAGGATCATTGCTTTTCCAGCAGTCTCATCCGGAAGTTCATAAATATTCGCTGCATGCTTTTTCGGCAGGATCAATGAGTGTCCTTTGCTTGCCGGTCCCAGATCCAGAATCACACGAAATTCCTCATCCTCATAAAGTGTTGCTGATGGAATCTCTCCATTTGCGATTTTACAAAATATGCAATCTCCCATTATTTTGTCCTCCTTGTTTGCAAAATTATTTTATCTATATTCTTATTTTGTCGTATTTTCTCGAATTTTTCAATACTGTTCTTGTTGATATTTGAAATTTCTGATGTTAATATTTTTTCGAGGTGATAATATGTGCAACGATACTACAGTCAGTAAATTGAAAAACGATTTTCATTATACACTTTCAAAATTTTCACATGAACTCCGGAATCCTCTGACTCTTATTAACAGCGGACTCCAGATGATCGCATCTGCACATCCTGAGGTCAAAGAATATGAGCACTGGGATGATGTTATGGATAATCTTGATTATGTAAAAGAACTTCTTGATGAACTTTCTGCATTTAATAATGCAGGCCATGTCAAAAGAGAAAACATTGACACCTGCAGCTACCTCCGAACAATCCTTTCCTCCATAAAACCTACTCTGGATTATCTGGAGATCACACTTGAAACAGATATTCCGGATTCATTGCCATCGATGGCTCTTGACCGGATCCGTGTCCGGCAGATGCTTCTGAATCTTCTGAAAAACGCATGGGAAGCCGTTCCCATTCCCGGAGGAAAGATTTCTTTTTCTGTCATTCCGGAAAATTCCGGCATCCGCATTGATATCCGGGATAACGGATGTGGAATCTCAAAGGAACAGCAGGCTACGATATTTCAACCATTTTTTACAACCAAAGAATCCGGGACCGGTCTTGGCCTTGCTGTTTCAAAACAGATCGCTCAGGCACACAGTGGAGACATCACGCTTGAGAGCGCTCCCGGTCAGGGAACTGTTTTCCATATTTTTCTGGGATGATAAAGAATTACAGCGATCAGAAAACCACTCAACAAACCGCCTATATGCGCTACGTTATCCACGCCTTCACTTGCAAATCCGAAATACAGTGAAAATGCGGCCATGATCAGCATCTGTCTGACAGTCAGATCCGCCACTCTTCCTCTGTGCCGTATGATCACATAGATCATACCGCCCATGACTGCAAAAACAGCTCCGGAAGCTCCTGCAGATAAAGAAGCGTTTCCTGCATACATATCAAAAAACAAAGAGAGCATATTTCCGCCCAGACCACCAAATATATAGATCAGAAAAAATTTTATCTTTCCTGTTACCGGTTCCAGCCTCTGGCCAAGCACAAACAGAACCAGCATATTATTGATCAGATGCGGCGCACCAAAATGCAGAAACATACTGCTAAACAGCCGATACCACTGTCCCTGTTCCAGGATCAGCGGTGCATAAGCAGCACCGCATTCCAGCATATGCTGCCCGTTCTCCGAGCCGCCGGTAAATTCCACCACAAGAAAGATCAGCGTATTTATGAGGATCAGTAAAACTGTCACAGGTTCTTTTTTTATTTCTTCCAATTCCGGCCTCTTTCCACAGCGGTTCCGGAAATATTTCCCATAACTCGCTGTTATAATCTGAAAATTCGAATTTATTTCATTATTTTAACAGATTTTCATCAGGCGGACAACCTACGATCCCATATTAATACGATACAAAACTGGATTTTCGCTCTGTTATTTCAAAAAAATATAACGGGCCTGTGCAAAATCGACTTCATCCTCATCCTCCAGCAAATAATCTTCTCCTGTTTTCAGAAGCTGTCCATTTACAGAAGTCCCATTTCTGGAGTTCAGATCTGCCAGATAATATGCCCCCTCCCTTTTTCGGATCTTGGCATGGATCCTGCTGACAGTTGGTATATTGATCACTGCATCCGCCGCAGTTTCCAGTTTTCCGATCACTGTGATATCTTTTTCCAAATAAATGGTAGCCAATTCCCCCGGTTCCCGGCTTACTAATGTAGCAGGACCTTTAGATGCACCTGCCGAAAGAACTACTGTTTCACCAAATCCATCTAAAAAATCTTCCGCTTTTGTCGGGATATTTTTTTTGATCTTTTCCAGTTCTTTTCTGCTGTCACCGGCATTGCTCCCTGACAGCGCACCAGATTCTTTCTGATCTTCAGAATATACAGCTGCCTCTTTTTCCGCCGCACCATATTTCTGTTCAGGCACCGGCGTATCCAGTTTTTTCTTTTTTCCACAGACTTTTTTGATCAGAATATAGCTCAGCATCCCCAGTATCATTGCTGCAAGAATTCCCAGAAGAAAAATTTCTTTACTTATTCTTGGAATATATCCGCCGGCCATTCCTGCCGTAATTCCCAGAAGAAGCGCCAATGCTGCACCAAATCCAGCCACTGGCTTCCATATTTTGTTTGTTTTCCGCTTCTGTGAGTCCGCTGAAGATTTTTTCTGTTTTTCATTTCCGGACACACTGGCTCTTTCCCAGCCTTCCACCTGCCACAGATCCTCTGCTTTTTCCTCCTCTGTCATCCTGTTTTCTTCCTGGAGCACTGTTTTCTTTTTTTCATATGGAGAAAAATCTTCCTCGTCGCTGTTACATATTTTATATAACTCTTCCTTGATGTATTCCAGATGAAAACTGTCCTCCAGTGCACGTCTGTATACATTATATCCCAACATGACCGCTTTTCCGTCTTCATGATCCAGCTTTGGGAGGATATACTCCGCAAGACTCTGAAACTGTTTCTGTATTTCCCCATGAAATCCCGGAAGATAACAAAATCGGACACTTTTTTTTTCCGCATCCAGATAGATATATTCCGGTTCCAGGATCAGCTGACAGGGATTCAAAAGATACTCGGACATTTCTTCCATGATCTGTATAAAGCCTCCCAATATCACCTGAAGCGACTCCAGATCCATCTTTTTTTCCTCAAAAAGCGCAGTCATGGAATGTCTGGAAGTTATATCATAATACACCATGAATTTTCCGTCGATTCCCTGTATCCTGCATTGAAGAAGATCAGGCACAGCATTGGCCACGATCATCCTTACCTGGTAAGAATCTGTATCGATTCTCTCATCTCCTGTCAGGATCAGATAATTATGATTCATATCTCTTTTATATTCCGTTCTCATTTTATGGCGTCACCTCTCCCAGCATATCCACAGTTCCTTTTATCTTGCGGATCCATCCCACAGGCCGCAGAGGCTTTGCCTTACCACTGACTTCCAGCTTCCATTTCTGCCCCAGGAACCCGGCAGGTACTTCCAGTCTGTAAGTTACTTTCACAGTTTTTCCTGCATTTGTCTGCATGCTCAGATTCTCTCCTCCCGGAAGCCCGATATCTCCCAGCATTCTTCCCTGTATATCCGCCTTTTCATATATGTTCCCTTTCTTTTTATATCCTTCCATACTGCCGCTGACTGCTGCCTCATAAGCTGCCGCAGTGAGATATGCTCTGTCATGTACAAAAAAATCCAGATACAGCACTCCGATCAGTATCATAAGCACCAGAGGCATGAGCAATGCAGCTTCTATTGTAAAGCTCCCCTTTTTTATTTTTCTCACAAAAATATCCCTCCCAAATATCCGATCAGCAGAAACGGTACAAAAGGAATTTCCTCACTTCGACTCTTTTTTAGCATAAGATACTCAATGCCTGAGTAGATTCCGCACAACAATAATGCCCCACAGAGGATCCCTGCCAGTTCTCCGGCTCCCAGCACAGAGCCCATTGTCAGTATCAACAATCCGTCTCCAAATCCGACCATTCCTCCGCTGATCAAAGCGATCAAAATTATAAATACTCCGATTCCCATGGAAATAATCCCTGCCGGCCAGAGAAGCCCCTGCCTGATCCGCCACAGGATCCCGCCTGCCAGAAATATAAAAAGCACCGGTAAACAGATTTCTTTTTTTCGGATATCTGTCCAGGTATTAATTACAAGAAGTACAGTCATGCAAATTTTTACACTGCTCATGATCTCTCCCTTCAGCCACATCGTCCGCAAGCACTCATTTCACCGGAAACCTCTGTTTCTTTCACCATCCGTACAGACCGTTTCAATGCGCTGCAGCTTTCCCTGTTATGAAAACGGTTACTCTTTTTTGTGATATATACCACTCCGGCCGGTTCCTGCCCACGACTGCACAGCTCACAGGCCTGATACTTTTCTCCATATGCATTTTTTAAAGCTTTAACCGAAGAGCCTGATATCTGCTGAACAGACAGATTCAGATAACTGCACCCCAGTTTTCTGTGATACACACTTCCTGATTCTGTCACATACACCATAGGCTGGCTCTCCACTGTATCCTTTCCATTTTCGTATATCACACCATTCCACGTATGAACCTTTACCGTATTATGGAACCATATTTTAGGAAGCGGGATCAGACCGCCTATGGGCTGATAGGAATATATGTCCGGCAATGTGATCGTTTCTGTACCTGAACCGCCGGCACCATACGCATACATACCTGCTTCCTTTGCTTTCTGGCACAAGCCGGTCAGATGCTCCGTCTGTACCTTGTAAATATCCATAAAAGAAAGCAGCGTGAGCACTCCGAAAAAAAACAGCGGCAAAGCCATCGCCGTCTCCAGGGTGAGACTTGCTTTTTTCAGAAAGGCGCACAGGGATACTTTTCCAGAAAGCGTTTTCCGGCTTATCGGGGAAAGCAGGAAAAAAGCTCTTCGAGAGCGCCTTTCTCTTTTTTGATCCAGTCTGTTTATCTGATTTTTATCTTCTTTTTCTTTCTGAAAAAGCATCCCTGTACACCTCTCTTTCTATTCATACGCATACTGACGTGTAACTGTAAATATTTTCCGTCTATTTGCTTTTACATCTGCAGACGCTTCCAGGGCAGTGATGCAGTGATCCATCTGAAAACCTGGTCTTTTTCCCTTTTCACGTACAGAGCATTCGATCATGTCCATTCCTCTCAGAACTTTATCCTGTTTTCCTTTCGCCATAAGCAGAACCTGAAGATAATCCTCATAAGACATTCCATTCCCTGCATCCGTTCTTGAAGAATCCAGTTTGTCCAGGATATTGGGCAGATTACTCAAAGACAGCTGCCAGTCTGAGGAGTTTTTTATAAGAGGTACATGTCCTCCTGCAAAAAGTTCCCGGACATCCAGAATACTCTCCGCAAATGCCCAGCAAAAGATCAGTGCCGCTTCGATCACTGCTGCCGCCGGTGGGATCAGAAAACCTGATGCAATCGCCAGCGCCAGTGTTTCGACCTGTATCCGTTTTCCACCATCTGAAAGCAGATACGCCATGTTAACCCCCTGACGGATCACCAGAAGTTTTCCTGCCACGGACTTCAAATTTTCCCGATCACTGTTCTTCCCTCCAAGAATATATTCCACCTGATAATTCAACCCTGCCGCTGCCGGTCTTCGATAATTTCCCAGTTTCTTTAACAGATACTGTCCAAACAATATTCCGGACGTATACGAATTATCGGATCGTATATCCGTATCCAACATTAGTCCTGTCTGGAGCTTTCTTCCGGATGTAAGGCTTTTTCTGTCTGTAACCGCATCCGATATTCCCCGTTCGGATGGTACTACCAGATCAAGAAGTCCCATTTTACGGACTCTTCTGATGATCGGAATAGGATTTTCCACGCTTTCATCAACACCGCCGGTAAAATCATCCCCATTTCCTGCATCCGAAAAATCTCCCTGTTTTTTTTGTTGTTCCTGTTCTTTTTTTGCTTCTTCGCTCTTCTGCGCAGCGTCCGTAATAGCAGAATCATAGGAATCCAACGTTCCTTTATTTTCTGCCTGTTCTCCTTTTTTCTCTGCATCCTCTGTCTTCTTTTCCTGATCCTTCAGTTTTCCGAGAAGAGTCTGTACCCCCTGGCTTCCCAGAGTTTCACGCATATACTGAACAGCCTGCTGGTAAAAAATCTCGCCTTTTCCGTCGCTCAGAAGCTGATAACCATTGAATCCGCCCTGGAGAAGCTCCAGTTTCTGACTGTTCTGTTTCAATACAGGTTTCATATAAGTCTGAAAATCATCATATACAGAAGCCATATCCAGTTCTTCTTTTCCACCTGCATACAGTGCAAACAGCTCATAATCTTCCAAAAGCGTTCGGTCATACTGTCCAAATAAGGAATATAAGCCAATATCCATACTGTTAAGTATCTGTGTCCTGGCAGCTGCCATGCGTACAGATTCAATGCTGGCACACACAAGAGAAAGAACCAGGCTCAAGATCAGAGCCAGAAAGATCGTAATGCTGCCTTTTTTCACATTTCCTGCCAAGGGGTACCTCTCCTTTCCAAAACGAAAATATCAGCAGATATCACCGTTTTTTCTTATTTTCAGATCGTATTGCTTTGTTTTGTGATTTTTGTAAGGATTTTTTTAACAAGTGCTGTAAGCTGTTCCTTAAAGATGATGACCAGACTGATCAGAACCACCAGAATCAGGATGATCTCCACAACACCCACCGCATCCTCTTCCATCGCAAATTCTTTTACATACTTCCACATATTTTCATTTGTCACCTCACATTTCCTTTCTCTGTTCTCCAGTCCTACCCTCCGTAAAAGGAAAGGCATGCCGGAAGCATGATCACCGCCATCACCACCAGGAGCATCAAGACCATCGGAAGAAGCAGTTTTGTTGCTGCTGTATCTCCCAGCACTCTTGCTTTTCTTTTTCGCTCCTCCCAGGCTTCCACGGATTCCTTTTCCAGCAGATCGGCCAGATACCTGCTTCCTTTCTGGAGGTTCTGGATCAGTAGTGTTGACAGAGTTTTATACTTTACCTGTCCGCACCGTTCTCCAAATCTCCGGTAAGCCTCTGCTTCGGAAATCCCACTGTCCATCTCATAACAGGCTACTCGGATTTCTTCGTAAGCCTCACGTTTTTTACCATCTTCTCTCTTTCCGTAATCCAGTGCTATTTTCTGGAACGCTTTTCTGGCAGTTAAGCCTGCCTGCACCAGAAGGGTAAATTTCATGATCAGTCCTGGGTAATCCATCAGCATCTGTTCTCTTCTTTTTATCTGAGCATTCTGTTCTTCCCGTTTTTTTGCAATGACAGCTGCTGCCGCTGCTGCCAGACCAAGAGCTGAAAGCAGGTTTCCTGTTTTGTCTTTTGGCTGCTCCCATTCAAGATGTTTTCCATTCCATTCATCTGGAAGATAATAGTACTGCGGATCGTTTTTTTTCTGATTATATTGTACGATCATGTCCTGCAGCTCTTTCTCGCGCTGCTGTTCTTCGCTAAGTTCTGTTTCCGGTTCTTCTTCGGATCCTTCTGTTTCTTTTTCCGGCACCTGCACATACAGGGAACCGGCTTCTTCTCCGTCTACAGATACTTTGAATTTCTCTTCATAAGCACCTGTCTCCTCTTTTTCCATACGGTATCCGGATGAATAAACCTTATCTCCGCCACTTTGAAATGTCAGGAGCATACCGATGATATTTCCGGTAAGCGCTATCCGTATAAACAGTTTCTTTTCTTCCGGATTTCCGGCTTCCGGAGGCAGACGCCCCATTTTTCCTGCCAGAAACACCCCAAGGATCACCATAAATATCAAAATATGTATCCACATTATCCTCACCTACACTTCTATGTCTACAATCTTCACACCCAGCCAGTAAGACAAGCCATAGATCACCATGCAAACTGTCATGGCACAGATTCCGAAAGGATTCCCATAAAGTACATCCAAAAATCCCGGCGAAGTCAGTTTCAGATAGCAGATGATACCGGCCGGCATGATACTCATAACCATCTGTTCCGATTTCTTTGCGGCCAGCGTTGCCTCGATCTCTTTTTTTACCTCGATCTTATCACTAAGCATTCTGGCTACTTTCTGGATCACCTGCGTCATATCCCCGCCTGTTCTTTTTGCTGTATAAAATACTGCTGCGAAATTTTCAATATCTTCCACTCCGCTGCGTTTTCCCAGATCCAGGAACAGCTCTTCCACCGGAACACTCAGACGCAGCTGGCTTTCGATATACCGAAATTCATCCAGGATATCACTTCCCTTTTCATAAAGTCTCCCCAGATCCTTTACACTGGCACGCACCGCATTCTCCGCGGAATAGCCGGCCTGTACCGCCACATTCATGGCCGTCAGAGCATCCCGGAACTGGTAATTCAGCTCCCTCTGCTGCCGTACAGTGCATTTTTTCCTCTGCATTTTCAGAAAAAGCACTGGTATTGGAAACATAAACAGCAACACAGGAAGGCTCTGATAAAACAGATAGTCGGCTGCAGCGCATACGGCAGCTCCCTCCAGAAGATACTTTGCGGTCTCCCTCCCCGTAAAATGATACATCCTGTAATCTTTCCTCGTAGATCTCCATTTCTGATTCTTTCCTTTCCGCTCTTTCATAGTCTGATTCCTGCCCGTTTCATTTTTTCACAATGCAAAAGTTCTCCGGTTTTTACAAGTCCCTTTCCTTCTTCCCAGCGATACAGCGGCCTGGTCTGGATCTCTCCGTTTTCAAATCCACATACTTCTGTGATTTCCAGCAGCTTTCTGCTTTTATCCCGCATACGCCCGAGATGTACCAGAATGTCTACCCCGGAAGCGATCTGCCTTCGGATCGCTTCCAGGGGAAGATCGATCCCCATCAATGTCATCGTTTCAATTCTGGAAAGCATATCCTGACTGCTGTTTGCATGAAGTGTTGAAAGGCTTCCATCATGTCCCGTATTCAGGCTCTGCAGCATATCCACTGCCTCTCCTCCACGGACTTCCCCTACAATTATCCTGTCCGGCCTCATTCGAAGGGCTGACCGGATCAGATCTCGGATCGTTACTGACACCGCGCCCGCCATATTGGCCATTTTTGCCTCCAGACATACCAGGTTATCAATTCCCCGGATCTTAAGCTCCGCATTATCTTCAATGGTGATCAGGCGCTCATCTTTTGGAATATATTCTGTAACAGCTCCAAGGAATGTTGTTTTTCCACTGCCTGTACCTCCACCGATCACAATAGAATATCTTGCCTGAACAAGTTTTTTTAAAAACTGTGCACATTCTTCGGTGATGCTTCCAAAAGCGATCAGTTTTTCCATTGTGATAGGATCATCCGGAAAACGACGGATCGTCAGGATCGGACCATTCAGAGCAACCGGATAAACCACTGCATTCACACGTGCTCCGTTTTCCAGCCTTGCATCTACAATGGGCATGGACTCGTTGACAACCCGGTTACAGCGCCCTACGATCTGCTGGATCACATCCTCCAGCTTCTCTTCTGACGTGAAGACCTTATTCCATCTGGTCAGTTTTCCTCCACGTTCCACAAAAATATGATCCGGACCATTTACCATGATCTCCGTAACACTTTCATCATCGATCAGTTCCTGCAGAACATCCAGCTTGCGCACAGAACAGAACAGCTCCTGTCTGAGCTCTACTTTCTCCTTCAGTGAAAGAAACAGTTCCCTTGCCTGAGTTAATATCAGTTCATCGATCACCCCCAGGATCTCATCATCGGACAGCTCTCTGGAAACATCCAGCTGTTCCATGAGCAGATCATACATTTCCCGGAATTTTTCTCTGTTCATGACCGCTCCTTTCTCAAAAGCTCACGGATATAATCTCCCAGTTCACTCCAGACCAGCTGTTCTACGTAAGCGTCAGAAGAGATCCTATCCATATGAAAGGGCAGATGCACCTTTTCTGTTTTTTCCAGGATCTTTTCTTTATTCCAGATACGCAGAAGATTTTCGAATTGTGTCACCTTACAGACAGAAAGTGTGTCATTCAAAACCGGCATATAGATTTTTCTGCACATTTCCAGAAGCCGGAAATCCTCATCTCCATTTTCTCCCATATCCAGGATCAGCACTTCATAGGAACTGTGAAGTACGATCTCCTGCAACAGCCGCTCCCAGTCTTCCCAGTCCACGGTCCGGATATCTGAAGGTGTTCTTACAGGCGGTATAAAATCCAGATTGTTTACTGTCTGGATCATTCCGTTCATTCTATGAATCAGGTTTTCATTTCCCTGGCGAACATAATAAAACAGATCACTCAGATTAGCCGGAAATTTTTTCCCAAGAAGTTCTTCAAAACCAGAATAGGATTCCAGATTCAGATAAAGAACGGCACGTTCTTTCGCCAGTATCTGTCCCAACGCAAGTGCAAAGGATGTCTTCAGACATCTGCCAAGAGGAGAAAAAACACCGATGATCTCCATTGTCTTTTTCAACACAGGAAAAGTTACCGGATCAAGAGACTTCTCTTCTCCATAGCAGGCCATCACCTCCCTTATCACATCTGAGGAAGATTGATATTTATACACACTTGAATACTGATCCAGTTCCGGAGGATGCACACCCTCTGAAAGAATGATGATCTTTCCGATACCAAGGTCACGGACTTCTTTTCGCATTGCTTTATCGGAAATCAGCAGCAACTCAATATGATTTTCTTTTCCGTAGGCAATGAGACTTTCCACCGTGGTAAATGCCTGGATCTCAAACGGAAGATTCTTTTTCTGGTTTAGATAATCCATAAAATTGAAAGCATAATCCACCTCCAGATCACAGACTGCAAATATGTTTTTCTTCAATACACACCTCCTGCATAAAGCACCGCACTCAAAAATATGGGTACCGTAAAATGAAAGTTCTCCGGAAAGCTCATCCCCTTTCTGTAATAAGGACGTATCTCACCGGTACAGTAAAACTCATTCATATACTGATATAAATAAAGGAATCGTCGGCGGATACCGCCTGTAGAAATAAGAATTGCCAGAGAAATGCCTGCACCTGCAAGCAGAGAATAAACAATACATTCCATAACTGTCCGCGGCCCCATGATCCCGCCAAGTGCGCACAGAAGCTTGATATCTCCGGCGCCGATCATATGGAATATAAAAAGAATTCCCAAAAGAAGCACCGGCACAGCCACTCCTGCCAAAAAGATCACTCCACCTTTCGGCCCGTTTTCTGTGATCTGGATCAGGAAACCGATCATAAAAGAAAAAAGGATCCATCCATTGTCTACAGATGCATCTTTAAAATCCATCCAGACCGCCATCGCAGATATCACCACGGATAATTCTCCATAAAGAAACATACACGCCCCCTTTCCTTCTTAAAATATATGTTTATTCAGTTATGATAAAAATGGGATTTCCCGCCTGACCTGGCGGTGATCGATACCAGAAGATCTCTGGTGAAATTAATTATAGAATTTCAGGAGCATTTTGTCCAGCATTTTCGTTCGACAAATTCTGACACGAATTTTGCTGTCATCTGCTCCTGAAATTCTTTTTATCTTTTTATTTTTTATCGCTTTATCTTCTATGAGCTTATCGGATCTTTACTCCGTCCTTGATCACTGCTTTCAGTTCCAGATCACGATCCAGCAGTACCACATGAGCTTTTTTACCTGCTTCCAGAGATCCGTACTGTTCTTCCACCCCAAGGCTTCTGGCCGGATTTATAGTCGCGCAGGCCACGGCTGTTTCCAGCGGAAGCTCCATCTTTTTAACAACTGTACGCATACAATCCATCAGATTTGTGGCAGATCCTGCGATCGCACCGTCAGATACCAGCGTGGCAAGTCTTCCCACAACCTTAACATCCAGTCCGCCCAGTGTATACTGGCCGTCCGGCATACCGGTAGCTCTCATACTGTCGCTGATCAGGATCATCCTGTCAGCTCCCATCATCTGAAAGGTAGCTCGAACAACAGACGGATGGATATGGATCCCGTCACAGATGATCTCTGCCATAACATCCTCATTATCAAAAACAGCACCTACGACGCCTGGTGCACGATGCGTAAACGCAGGCATTGCGTTATACAGATGGACTGCATGGTTTGCTCCTGCTCTGCATGCTTCCATTGCTGTATCGTAATCTGCATTGGTATGTGCCAGAGAAACATTGACCCTTTCATGAACTTCCCGGATAAATTCTGCTGCATGCTCACTTTCTTCAGGTGCAATCCCTATAAATTTTACCAGACCTTCCGAGGCCTTTAAAAAACGGTCACAGATTTCCACATTACATGGCAGGATATTCCTCGCGTCCTGTGCCCCTTTTTTCGCCGGGCTGATAAAAGGCCCTTCCATATTGATCCCCAGAAAATCCGCCTTACGGCAGTCCTTTGTTTCTTTTTTATATTCTGCAGCTGTATGGAGGATCTGCTCCAGTTCCTCTACCGGTAAAGTCATGGTAGCTGGTGCAATCGCTGTAACTCCTACCGATGCCTCATATTCCGCGATCCTTCCGATCGCAGCCTTGTCTCCGTCGCAGAAATCATCTCCCTTGCATCCATGAAAATGCAGATCGATCAGTCCCGGAATGGCGTAGCAGCCTTTTCCGTCTAGAACATCCCCGTTAAGCTGCGGCGCATCCTTTTCTTCATAAACCTGTCGGATCTTATCCCCATCCAGGATAATCCCGCCTTTTACAAATGCTTTGTCCGGTGTAAAAACATACACATTATCAATGATCATAGTAAAACCTCCCAAAATCCCCATTTGTGATCATAAACAAAAAAGCAACCAGAAACATGTTCTGATTGCTTTCAGTTAATAGCCAGTACGGGAATCGAACCCGTGTTTCCGCCGTGAGAGGGCGGCGTCTTAGCCCCTTGACCAACTGGCCATATTCTTTTGTTTCTGTCGTTTGATTTCGTTTTTTGTTGTTTCCCTCAACCGACTTCGTTAGTATATAACACTTTCTTTCAAAATGCAAGTACTTTTTTTAATTTTTTTAAAAAATTTTCATGTTTTTCACGTTTATTCGTTTTTTACCCATTTTCCGGTATTTCGTACGCTTGACCACTGCTGGTGTAAGTGCTACTATCAAAGCACCAATACGAAAATAATCGACTGCGGATAATGATCCGCCCGGTATAACAGAAAGAAGGAATTGGATGACTCGCATTTTGTGTCTCGGAGACAGTATCACAGATTGCGGACGGCTTTTCTCCGCAGATCCTCTTGGAAAAGGATATGTGAAGCAGCTCTCCTGTCTGCTTCATAACACAGATCACCGATTTTCCATTGAAAACAGAGGTATTGATGGTTTCACCCTAGAACGGCTTCTTCAGAACACAGATTTCTGGCTGGAAAGCTCTGATCCGGATATTGTTACCGTCCTGATCGGGATCAATGATGTGGGGATCATGATGAACACCCGCCGTTCATCTGCACAACAGCAGGATCTGATGAACAAATTTGTCACCCGTTATGAGCTCCTTGCAAAAAAGCTATCCTGCACAAACTCCCGGAAACGAAAGCTCTATTTCCTGGAACCCTTTGTTTTTCCATGGCCACGCTGCTACGCTTCCTGGGCTCCCCTTCTTTCACAGATGTCTGTGCATATTAAAAAGATCAGTCAGGATCATGGCGCCGTTTTTCTCCCGCTGCAGAACGATCTGGATCAGGAAGCTGCACGGTCCGGGCCTGCATCAATAACTTCTGACGGTATCCATCTCACACCACAGGGGCATCAAATCCTGGCAGATAAACTTTATAAATTGATCATATCAGAAAGGTAATACTATGGAAACAACGATCAAAAAAATCGAAGATATGTCACTGAACGCATGGCCTTCCCATAAAATGGAACTTTATGACGGATGGATCTTACGTTTTTCTTATTTTTATACACACAGGACCAACAGTGTGGAACAGTTCGGAACCTCCACACTTCCATGGCGCGAAAAAATCCCCTACTGCGAACAGGTCTATAAGCGTCTGGGAACTCCTGCGATCTTTAAGATCAGCCCCCTTGTATCCCCGGATTTTGACTATATGCTGGAAAACAGGGGCTATTCCGTTCAGCACATAACAAATGTTATGACTGTAGATCTGGACAGTGCCGTTCTGGATGCGCCTGTCACTGATGTGCTTTTTTCCGATAAAATTCCGGATTTCTGGATCCACAGCCTTTTTGACCTGAAAAGAACTACAAATCCGATTCATCGAAGCGTCGTTCCTTCCATGTACCGTGCCATTCTTAAGGAAACTGTCTGCGCTTCCATAACAAAAAACGGCGAGATCATTGCCACAGGTCTTGGGATCCTGGATCGCGACTACATCGGTATCTATGCCATTCATGTGCGTGAAGATTATCGCCGCAGAGGATATGCCCGTCAGATCTGTACCGGTCTTCTCAATGAGGGCAAAAAAAGAGGCGCCAGCCACGCCTATCTTCAAGTGGTAAAAAACAATGCTTCCGCAGAAAAGCTTTACAGCTCTCTTGGATTTCAGTATTTCTATACCTACTGGTTCCGTGTTCAGCCTGTAGGAACACGTTTTCAGTAAATGCATGGATTTTCCGTAAATCCCTGTAGAAATCAAAAAATCTTTTTGCTATAATATTCTTAATATGTATAAAATCTTTCCTGCCTTCATATACTGATCCTTATCAATCGATAAGGAGACTGATCCGATGAACGATCCGCAGGAAAAAAACACCCAAAATCCCTATCATATTTATTACGATAATTATCTGGATACCAATGCCTGTACTGAATGCACGGGTCTGATCAACCATGGAATCGACAGCCGTGAGCAATGGGATTCTTTCCGCCAGATCTTTAACTTTATACCGGCGTTGAAAAACCATGATCTTACAGATAAACAGGACTGACCGTTATCCCGGGTCGGAGGACACAAATGAAAAAAATGTCTGCTGCATGTATGATTCTCGGCCTTTCCCTTTTTGCGGGAGGCTGCAGCAATGATCAGATCGATGATCATATTATTTCTCTTCAGGATAAAATTTCAGACGTTACTGCTTCAGATTCCACAGAACAGGAAGATCAGGAGCCTTCCACGGAAGAACGTGTTTATATGGATGAGCTTACCGGCACACTGCTGGATTTTGACGGTACACACCTGACGATTTCCAGCAATGGAGAAACCTATGTATTTGATGTTTCCCAGACAAGACTTGAATGCAAATACGGCGTTATATCCAGTGATCAGGTCAGTGTAATCTACCAGGGACAGCTTTCCGGAACTGATATCAGCACCATTTCCCCCATCAAAATAACCGACAAATATCATAATCAAACTCCTCTGGAGGACCGCACTTTAAAGGGCAAAGTGAAATCACTCACCTCCAATGCCCTTGTGATAGTCACAGAAAAGGGAAATACCGTAACCTTCCCTGTCACCGGTGTCAGACAATACTACAAAAAAGGCTTCAAGGCCGGCAAATGGGTCTATGTCCATTTTCGCGGTAAATTCATCAACGAAACCCTCGTGGGTGACAAGCAGTATGACGGCAGTTTCACAAAAGTGATCAGTGTCTCCGATACGGATCCACTGAAAGTACCTGCAGCAACTCCTACTCCTTCCCCCGAACCGAAGAAAAAAGAGCAGCATCTCCGTGCAAAGATCGTAAATGTCAGCACCGGCACAATGACTGTCATTCCGCAGACCACAGGCTCGGAACTGACTGTTTCACTTTCCTCCGTTCCTGTATATTTCAAAGGAGGAATGGCTCCTGGATCTTATGTAAACATTATCTATACCGGTAAATTTAATGGTGAATCCACCAGCGGCATGAAGATCCGTGGAATCACCGGGGAGGATCCGGACATACTTTCAGTACGCAACATTACTTCTACTGTAACCGGCACGATCCTGGGCACAACCGCCAATACCGTGCTGCTCCAGACATACGACGGCGTAAAGATCCTCTGCAGCCGTGAAAACGTTCCGGACCTTTCCTCAAGCGGAATGGAAGAAGGTGCCGATCTCCGGGTTACTTTCAACCCTGCGAAATCACGCACCTCCAATATTTATACCTGTATTAAATTCGAAGACCCGTGACGGAAGATGGTACGGATCCTTTTTTCTCCATCTTCCATCCAGCTTCGTACTGCCTGCGTATCACCCAGTATATCAAAAAAAGCTCTGCTTTCATCCTGTACACCCTGGCCGTGAAGAACCTGATATGCACCTGCATCGCTTCCTACTGCCACATGAACCTTCTTTTCAAAAGCTTTCTTCAGATTCTGCTCGCCTGTCTTTATAATAGATGCAAGGATCGTATCTTCAAATCTTCCGCAGCCTTTAAGATTCCGCACAGTTACAAGTGTCGGAACCCACACGCTTTCACTGTCTGCCAGTATGGAAATCGTCTCATCATCCATATAGTTCCCATGCTCAATACTGTCAACACCAGCCTCCACTGCTGCCTGTACGCCATAGCATCCATTTGTATGGCTCATCACGGCAAATCCCTCTTCATGAGCAATATGTACCATTTCTTTCACATCCGCTGCTGAAAGCGGCGTTCCCGTAATTTTCCCGTGATCTGCAAAATCCAGAAGCCCTGTAGTCATGATCTTGATAAAATCCGCACCTTCAGCGGCAGCTTCCAGAACTCTTCTATGATATTCCTTCATGTCTGAGAAGCTTTTTCCAACGATCTTCCCATAATGGCCCTCTTTATAAATGGCAAAAACCGGTGTGCGATAGTCAATTTCATATTCCGGAGCCAGTCTGGAAGCCCGCTTTGACACACCGTAATGATCTCCTCCGTCTCTCACAAAACGGATTCCTCTTTTCCGGTATTCCTCAAGATGAGCACGGATCAGAGCATCCCGGGGTCCGTTTTTCTGTGTCTCAACGGCTTTCCGGTAATCATAGCCATTGAGAAATATATGTGCATGACATTCTCCAAACATTTTCATCACTGCTCAAAAAAGTTTCGGATCTCTTTCTCAGATGCCTGCACCGACCCCTGTACAAAAAACGGCTTCCCACCTCCGCGTCCATTTAATTTCTCATTCATTTCCTTTGTAAATCGGCGAAGATCTCCGTCCTTTTCACCCATTGCATATTTATAGCTTCCATCTGCAT
>OKRW01000188.1_pt1 | contig 64115 bp, 68 predicted proteins | sample 1601151 | NCBI WGS metagenome assembly OKRW01 (sample SAMEA3541471, study PRJEB24748) | human gut metagenome | biome: human gut; feature: human-associated habitat; material: faeces | place: China | collected 2012 | reverse complement strand
CTTGAACAATTCTTACTTCAGAATATTGTCTAACTTTTTGGGGGCACTTCACATAAGCGCTAAGCTGCTTTATCAACTGTGTTTAATTTTTAGAACTCCTTGAATTCAACGGAAATATCCGTGTCACTTTTTTTCCAAAGAGAAAATACAAATTTTGCGTTAGGGTGTTTCTTCTCTAAAAAGTCTGCATCGGTACTTTTCACCCAATCACGCTCAAAAGCATTTACTTCTTGACTTGGAACTAACCAACCGCTAAAATCTTCGCCTTCCATCGTTGGTGTTTCAAAGTCTCGTCCTTCGCCCGCAAAGCCAAAGAAAACACAACCAAAATTACGGGCTGTATCTTGAATCAACTGCCAAAAGCGATTAAATTTTAGACTTTCTTGCGTTTTCAACCCGAGCATTCGTTGTACCTCCTTTCAAAATCGTTACGAACTCGCCGGAAGAATTCTCTATAACAACGTCATTGCCTTTCACATGGAAAAGCACCGGGTATTCTTGCCCTCGCCACTCACCGTAAAAACGCTCGTCTGCATCATTTACAACGGTGTATATGATTTGCTTCATTTGCTCACGAGCTTCGGCGCTTGACGGATCCATGCCAAAATCGGACGCATGTTTTCCGACCTTTTTACCAAACTGCGCATCCGTCATTTTAAGTAAATGCGGTTGATAACGCTCTTTGGTTACAGGATTGAGGGGCAGTATATCAAAAATACCGCCATCATCGTTTTTCTTTATTTTATCACTTTTCCCCTCTGTTGTCGAGAGCTTTTTCTCATTTCTCGCTGCATACGCCGCCCTTTTCTGGGCATTGATGCGCTCGCGGTTTTCGGCGTAGTGGATGCGCCTCAGCTCGTTCACGTCGCTGCCGGCATCGCGGTAAGCCTTGAGGTATGCGTCAGGGTCGTAGCCCTCCACGTTTACCTCCGGGTCAAACCGAATAGCGTATGTACAGTCGCAATTCGCGTGGATATGCTCTGCGTGCCCGTTTTTTATGGCTTTCTTACTCGCCCGCTGCCACCCACGGGAGGCCAGCGTCATGCAGAACGCGCAGGTGTCGCCGTTCGGCACCCATGCAAATTCGGCGCCGTCGCGCAAAGCGTTTTTCAGCATCGTGTCGGCTCCGGCACGCTTTACAAGGCGGCTCACCCCGCTTTTGAGCTGCGGCGTGCTGGTTTTTGTCGCGTTGACCATGCGTGCCACTTCGCCGTACTCGGCGGTCTCTGCGGGCTCTGCCGCAGGCACGTGCGCGCCCTGAAGCTCTGCGAGCGCGTCATACATTTCGCACGCAAGCGCTGCGCTGCCTTCGCCGTACTTCGTCACAAGCCCATACGCAACATCTATGAGCTTCTGGCTGTCAGAAACGCCGTACTGATCTACATACGCCTGCATACAGTTTGCAACCGTGGTGTTTAACCGACGCAGCTTGCCTATGTAACTAAGCCATGCTTTCGACGGTATCTGCTTCATCATTAAGCTCCATTAAAAGCTGCTGTCCGCGCACGCGCTGTTCTTGCGACTTGATACGCCGGATGTCTGCCTGGTCAAAGCCGATCATCTCCAAAAACGTGTCGGTGCTCGCAAATTCCTGCCGTGCCGATGCGATCTTGATCGCTGCGTCCGCCGTCACCGCCACGCTCGGCATCGCCGGGTTTTTAAAGTGCGCTATGATGCCGCTTTCTTCTTCCGTCAGCTCGTCAAGCGTCTTGTTCTGCGCAATGGCCTGCGCCATGCACGCGATTGTCCGCAGCGCGTCGCCGTTGCCGGTGTTGAGCTGTTGGGCGAGCAAAACGAGCGTCTGGCTCTGCGCCAAAATGGCATCGCTGCTCGTGGGGTTCGCGTCGTTGATGATGCCCACGTCCGTCACGGTCAAGCCGGTCGCCGCCGCAAACTGTGTGGCGGTCATGCGCATCTTTTCCACATGGGGCGAAAGACTGCCCTGCGCCAGCTGCCCGAATACCGGGTTTTCGCCGGTCTCGGGGTTACTGGTTGCGGCAAGCAAGCTTCCAATGTACTGCTTGAATTTATCCGATACAATCGCGTCATACTGGTCGTCCGTCACGCCCAAAATGTACTTTTGCGGGGTCGTGTCAAACTCAAGCGCGGTCGTCGCGTTTGCCACTGTGCGGATATAATCGTCAATCAAAGTGCGAATGGGCTTTTTCAGTCGAGAGCGCCCGAACGGCTTGCCGCTCGTCGCACTCCAGATCATCGGCTCCATCAGCGGCCGACCCATGCGGTGCATCATGCGCTGCACGCGCCAGCCGTCGCGCTCACGGTGCAGCACCAGCACCGCGTCATCGGTATACATGTTGACGAGCTTCGGCACCCACTCGTTGCTGTATTCCTCGTCCGGTATCGTATCGATAATGGCAAGCCCGCAGTCGATGCGCTCCTTTTCGCCGTTCCAGAGAGCTGCGGCGGTCGCAGGTGAATGAAACCGTATCTTGCAGCCGATGTCTGCATCGGCGGAAAGCGTCGCGAACACGCAGCCGTATAGAAGCTCGTCGCGGCACGCCTTGCCGTACTCCGCGATGAGCCTGTTATCCTGCACAAGCTTACTGAGCCCGTCCAAGCTGCCCGCCGTGCCGACAAATCCGTCGAACATACTGCGCGCGGCAAGTACATCCACGGCTTTCTGTCCCCAGTTGCATCCGACCTTCAGCTTGTTCAACCCCTGCGGCAAAGCGATTCCGAGGTTCACGTCGCTAAGCTCGATATGTCCTTCGTAATATTTGTCTTTCGTGTCGTTCTTGTCCTGGTGATAGGCAAACACGTTTTGCAGCTCGATGAGCTTCTGCTGTTCGTCTGCGCTCAAGCCCGGCACTATGCCGATATTTAAAGTTATCATCGTTTCACCTCTATCCGATTTTCATCCTCCGCGACGGATCTCGCTTGCAGGTCTTCGCACCCCAGAATGCCAGGGCGCAGGCTTCCACGGGTAAGCTGTTCTCCCCGCCGAAGCCGTATCCTCCGCCGATTGGGCGCTTGACCGCCGTCACGGCGCTTTCATTCAGCGCCTCCTGCGGCTTGTACCATGTCAAAACGCCTTCGTTCACGGCGTTCGTAAACAATCCCACCGCTGCCAGCACGTCTTTCACGCCCGGACGAATGACAGCGTTTTTCGCCCGCCAAACACCCTTGATGCGCTCGACCAGCACGTCCACGCCGTTGCGCCCGTCGATGACGACGCAGCTCGCGCGGTCGTACCGGGCGGAAAGCCAGTCCACCAGCCAAACAAGTCCGCGCCCCGAGGGTTGCAGCTCGATGAGCGACACGCGCGCCGGTCCCTCCTTTGGGATCACCGCGCCGCATAAACACACCGCCGAACCGTCCGCCGCAAATTTCACGCCGTAGGCGGTTTTGCCTTCGGGCTTTTCCTCATTACTCGCGCAGGCTTCCCACGCCCTGCGGTCAATGGCATAATCCAAATTTTCTGCCGCCACTGGACTCCACCAACCGAGGCGTTCACGGGCGAATCCGTCACGGCTCATACTTCTCAGTTCCTCTGCGGTGAATTCTTCGGTGAGGTGAATACCTAATGCCGGATTTGTCTGATACCATGTGTTCGGGTCGTCTACAGGAATTTTTTCTGCATCATCTCCGTCCACACTCCATTCATGCCAGGCGTCATGCTCTCCCGGTTCCTGAAGGCAAACCGTGCGCCGTCTGTTGAAAACAGTGCCGGGACATCCCGGATAAGGGGGTGTCCCGGTATAAATAATCTGTCTGGTGCCGGTAGCCGATGCTGCCAGCGTTGCCATAATCGCTTCCACCTGATCGTCCGTCAGCTCCTGCGCCTCATCGTAGACCACCAGACTGATGCCGTCAAAGCCGCGGGCGGCCTGCCGGGAACGGGCGGAAAACTCAATGGAGCCGCCATTGCAGAGCATGATCGCCTCCTCACCGTTGGTTCGCCGGATGCCCTGCACCATGCCCATGATCTCCGGATGCCGCTTGTCCGTAAACATCCGTGCCAGCCGGTTAAAGCTCTTTTTCGCCGTCCGAACCTGATGCGCCGTGTGCAGGATTTTCTCTCCGCTGACCACAAGACCGTAGAACTCCCTTGCTTCCAAACAGACGTTTTTCCCGTTCTGCCGTGGAAGCGCCAGTCCTGCCGAGGTCACGGTATAGGCACCCTGATCGTCCTTTCCCAGCCAGCAGTCCAGCACCAGCTGCTGCCACTGGTCAAGGGAATTGCCATAGGCCTCCATGAGGATTCCGGCGTCTGTGCCGTCCGTCCGAACCCGCTCCGGCTCGATCCTGATCCGCGGCTCCTGTGCCCCGGTCTTACCGCCCATCTTCATGCATCCTCTTCCTGTTAAGTACCAGTTCCAGCACATTCTCGCTGTTATCCTTTACGACCTGTGCAGCCTGCTCCGGCAAAACGCTCAGAATGATTTGCAGCCCTGTACTGTAAGATTTCCACAACGCTTCATAAGCCTTAAACGCCGGGTTTTCTCGGACCCCTGTTTGCCCGCCGCCATTATCATACTCCGTGGTCAGCCCGTCTCCTGCGATGTCTTCTCTGGCATCTTCCAGCTTGATCTGCATCCAGCAAATGTTTTCGATCACAGGCAATATCACGCCGATCTTCTCAGCACTCAACCCATAATCTTCACAGATCTTCAGCAATTTTCGTTGCTGCTTTTTACACCGTTTATTGCTCTCCGCGCACCCGCGAACAGAAGTATCCGCTATTGCCTTTTCCCTTTTTTCCGTTCTGACCACCCCCTCCTCCTTCCCCTTACGGGGGTAAATCGGCGCTGGACGGCGATGGGTCGCCAGTACGGGTGCGGGGGTACCCTCCCCACCCTCAGCAAACTTACCAGTTTCCGTCACTGATTTTTGGGTATATCTTTTTCTCTTTCTTTTCTTCAAATGGATTTCCTACTTTCGCGCCCTTCTGCTGATTACAAAAATAATGCGCTGCCTGCAAGTTGTCCCAATCCTCTGCCGCAGCTCGTGCCGAAGCGTAACCGAACTCCCGCCAACGTGCTACGGGTTTAATTTCATCGACTACAAACGAAAGCGGGTGCTGCGCGTTGCTCGGCTCATCGTAATGTATCGGACCGAACCGCCCTTTACATATCCCGCATGGCGCACCCATGGCTTTCAGTCTGGCACGGTGTTTCCTGCGCAGTGTACCGTTCGCATATCGCGGATTACTCATCTTCGCACCTGCTTGTTAAATTGTCTGTACGGCTCTCTACTGCGTTTTCACTCTCAACAGGTGAAACTACCATCGTACCATCCGAAATCGCCGTGTAAGGGCACACAGAGAGCATACAGAAGCATGTGCCGTCTAAGCATTCCGCCCAAACGCATTTGCAGTCCCTCGGGCACACCCGGTATTCTCTTTTCACATGCACCCCTCCTTTCAATTTCGGGCATAAGAAAAGCACCCACGCAAATGCGCAGGTGCTCCTTGTAGACTTTCTCTATTATTTATTATACGTGTACAAATGGGGAATTTGGTGGATTTTCGTGCAAATTTTTTTATTTTTTGAAAACCTCGTAGTACTTCTTTTTCAGCGTCCAGGCCGAAAGAGATTTCCCATTTTTGCTCATCTGCGCCGCGACCCCGTCCCACGAATAGCCGTGCCAGGCACGCAGCATCACGATGCGTCTGACCGTAGGGTTTGGCAGATGAAAGACGAATTGTTCGATCTCCGTCTTCTGCGCCTTGAGCCGCTCAATCTGCTCCGTGTATCGCTGCACCGGCAAGCCCTGCACGGTAACGCTGTGCAGGTTGAACGGGAACTCGTCCGCGCTTGCCTGCACCACGTCGCTGACCGCCGCGCTGTCTTTCGCCTTCAGCTCCAGTATCTCCGCGCAGATGTCGGGGTATTGCTCCAAAAGTTCTTTTGTCATCGCATCTCCTCCTTTCCGTTGCCTTACGGTTTCAGCTCAACTTCTGGCAGCACGTTGGTGTTAAAGTACAGTTTGTAGTGGTACGGGTCTGTATGCGTCCCGCTGATGTCCTCAACAACGTACAGGGTGTAATCGTTCAAATACACGTAGTTCACCTTGTAGCTGTCCTCGCCTACCTTTGCCGTAACGACCAGTTCGTCTGTGCTATTGTTGCTGATGTTGATATATCCCTCTATGTACATGATAACGTTATCCGTGCGGGCATTCCACACAGTCACACGCCGTTCGGACTGGAAATATTCTGCCTGCTGGCTGATATTGTGGTTCACCTTGTCGGCTTCAGAGCACCCTGACGCGGTGAACAAAACCATAAGCGCCGTTAACACTGCAAAAATCTTTTTGAACATTGACTTACCTCCTCAAAAATCACATCGCCACAAACGCCACCGCTGCGGCGAGGCCCACTAAGCCAAGCACCACCATAACTTTCACGCAGCGGACAAGCCCGGCAATATTGTCCGCTGCGTCGTACTCCCGCGACTTGCGCATCACGATGCACTCCGTGAGCGTCGCCGCGATTACGAGCACGACCAAGATGATTTTAGTCTTCATAACTTTCTCTCCTACTTCCTTACTCTGAATTTTGTCGTAATATCCTGTCCGTTTGCCGGTGGAGAACTCCACTTTACCGTTCGGCTGAACGAAAAAATTCTCATACCTTGCGCGAAAGTAATATTCAGTGCATCGCACACTGCTTTGGTTTCGACCCATTCGCCCGAAGTCAAGGCATCTAAAACTTTCTTGCGTTCTTCAGTGTTCACGTCTGATCTTCCTTTCATGTTTTCTTTTCACGGCCTGCCGCACTTCGTGATAGAAGTACAAAGCATCCATCGCTTTGGCTTTGCGCTGAAGCTCGTCTTCTTTCTGGCGGCAGTAGTCGCGGTACCGCTTGCAAGTGCTGTGGCATGTCCCACGCTCATCGGCATATCTTCCCGGGCACTCCCTCGGGCAACAGGTCAGGTTCATGGCTTTCCCTCGCTTTCAATTTGCTCCAACCCGCAGATCAACACGGAGCCGTCGTTTTTCTTGTCGGTCAATTCAGCCTGGTAAAAGTCACTGCCGGTCTTACGGTCTCTGCGGAAGATGATCGCCGTCAACTCGTAAGCGCTGCCGCTGTACTGCACCATGCGGTTCATGTGTCGCTTAACTTCCCGCAGTTCCATCACAGCTCCTCAATGCGGATGTAGATGCCCGGAATCTTCGCCCAAAACTTTTCGGTGATCTCGGACGCCACCAGCGCGTCGTCTTTCCAGAATCCCTGCTGCGTCATAACGTCCTTGAGCAGCTTTTGCAGGTTGTCCGTGTCGGGCTTCGATGTGCGGTACTCTCCGTCCGCATGTCTGCCGTTTGGAAAGCACCACTTCGTCGTCAGCCGTACGCCGCCTGTGATCGGGCTTTCGGGTCTGTGCCTGCCGATGTAAGCGGTGAGCTTCTGTCTGGCAGCTTTCAGTTTATCGTCCTCGTAGAACTTTCGTGCCGACCAGTTCACACGCTTCTCCTGATGCGTCACCGTCGGCGGCACCATCGGTACAAAAAACTCAAATATCATTTCGCTTCACCTCGTTAAATTGCTGAATTTTTGCTTTTGAAGAAAATTTGCTTTCGTCAAGGGTAGGGGAAGAAGTCGTGTGGGGGAACCTCATGACCCCCACACTTCTTCACCCCTTGACCGTGAGAGAAAGTGAAACGGATATATATACGTAGTATATATACTTTTTCCTTCCCTCGGAAAGAAAGGAAAATTACTCGACTTTTTCTTTCCGTCGACAGGGAAAGGAAAGGAAAAAGTCTCGATATTTTCCTTCCGTCGGGAGCCCTAAAAAGCGTTTGAGGGAAAGGGAAAATATCGATATTTTCCTTCTTTCCGAGCCTTGAGAGAAAGTACAGGGAAAGCTTTCCCTACCGATATTTTCCTTTCCCTGTCTTGCTCACTTCGCCGTCCGAAAGCTCAAAATCTTTGCTGCCTTTAAGGTAGTTGCGCACCGTTTTTTCGCTCACGCCGAGGTATTCGGAGAGCTCCTTAACGCTCGCCTTGCCGCCCTCGCCCACCGCTTCAAACGCCGTGTCGAGCGATGCTTCACGCTCTTTTTTGCGCTCCTGCGGGGTCTTCTTGCGTCCGAAATTCTGCTTCCAGCCGGTGCCCTTCGGCGTGGCATTTTCGGCTTGCAGGTCGAGCAGGATGCCCGTTTCGTCCGCCCGGTGGATCGGATAATCGAACCAAAAGTTCTTCGGCGCGAAGCGCGGAAACTCGCGCAGCGTGCCTTCTACACGCCATGCTGACTTTGCGTTTGCAGCCGTACGCGCCCTTGACACATCGCCGAGCATTAAGTTGTACGAGGCTTCCCGCAGGTGCTTTTTGCACAGCGCCATCATCTGCGTCGCGCTCAGTCGGTCATCGTCTCCGGCTTCGTCCGCCTTGCGGTAGCGCGTCAGCCAGTCGAGGCACACGGCGCACACCGCGCGGTTCTCCTGCTGCTCCTTGATGCCGTCGGTCAGCTCCAGCTCGATAAGGTCGATAAGCGCATCCGGATCGCGCGCAAACACACCGGAGCCGGACGCACGGTCCATGCTCTTTTTGCCGCCCTGCCCGCCTTTTGAATGGTGGTGGCAGTAGATCACGGCGCAGCCGAGCTCCGTGCACACCTTGTCGAACTGGTTGCAGAAATGCGCCATCTGGTCGGCGCTGTTCTCGTCGCCGGTGATGACCTTGTAAATCGGGTCAATGACGATCGCCATGTAGCTTTTTTTTGCGGCGCGGCGAATAAGTTTCGGCGCGAGCTTATCCATCGGCACACTGCGCCCGCGCAGGTTCCAGATGTCGATGCGGTCGATGTGCTCCGGCGCAAAGCCGAGCGCCGTGTAAACGTCGCGGAAGCGATGCAGGCAGGACGCACGGTCTAACTCAAGGTTTACGTATAGCACGCGTCCCGCCGTGCAGGGAAACGAAAGCCACGGCTTCCCCTCTGCGATGCAGCAGCACAGCTCGATGAGCAAATACGATTTGCCCGCCTTACTGGGGCCCGCCACGAGCATCTTATGCCCCTGCCGCAGCACGCCTTCAATAAGCGGCGGCGCAAGCGCCGGCAGGTCGTCAAAGAATGTTGAAAGGTTTTCTTCGTCCGGCAGATCGTCGTTGACGCTCTCAATCCAGTCGCGCCATTCTTCAAACGAGCTTTTGCCGATGTTCGTATCGACCAAAAACTGCTTGTGCTCCCCGCGCACCACGCCGGGCATACGCGAAAGCCGTGAAGGATTGCGGTTCTGCTTATCGATGTCCAGTCCGTTTTTTGCACAGACCTTGTAGAGATAATCGACACGTGCGCGGTATTCCTCATAGCTGCCCGCATCAACGCGCACAATCGCGTGCAGACTCTTGCCGCCGCTGTACACAAGGCAGGCGACCGGCAGCTCCAATTCACGTATGACGGCGTTCTGGCTCGCGATATCCATGCTGTCGGATTCAACAAGCGCATAGCGGTATTCCGTGATATTCTCGTTTTTCACACCCTTGCCGTCTAAGGGATTGAAGCGGATCCACGCACCGACGGCGGGGTTATAGTCGCCAAGCACCGCACCGAGGTCGTCGCCGCATTTATACAGCGCGCTGCATAATTCGCCTGCCGTTTGCGTGTAGCTGCCGCTTTTCGGCATGTACTTGCCGTCTTTCTCCCAGCTCTCGGTGACATAACCCACCGTGTCCGTGCTGTCAAACAGCGTTTCGAGATACCGTATCAGCTCGGCGGCAGGCTTCCACTTTTCCGGCTCGTGAATGTCCTGCGCTTCAATCCAGTTCTTGTCCACCACAACAAATTCATCGTGACGGTCGATCGTGTCGTTCCAATCGAGCTCATGGTCTGCTTTTGCGGGCTTGTAGCCGTTATCCAACGCCATTTTGACGAGCGTCCCGGCGGTGATGCCTGTACCCGTAAACGTGTCCCATTTGCGCTCACATTCGCCCGGATGATACCGTTTTAAATCTCGGCGGCTCCAGGCATCCCAGTCCGAAGCCTTGTACCCCGCGTCCTTGAGCGCCATACCGATGCCCGTCCACTCCGTATAATCGAGCAGAGCGGGGTCGATATAGTCGAGCAGCTCCAAGAGGTTCTCGTTGTTATACTCCATTTACGCCTCCGGTCTGAAGCTTTTCGGGTCAATGCCGTACGGCGTGCGCCAGTTGTTCGCGGCGATGCGGTCGATCATGCCGCGGGCGGTCTCGAACGACCATGTGCCCACGTGCTGAAATCCGCGCCCCTCGAGGAATCGTATTTGCTTTGGCGTCGTCAGTCCTGCCGTGCGGCGCTTTTCGAGCTTATCGAGGATCTTCGCCGCCTTGCCTGCGTTGCCGATCTCATCGGGGAAAATGCCGAACTTTTGAAGCGCCAAGATTTGCTTTTCGCTCGGCGGCGACATCTCCCACCCGAACGCCGGCACATAGCCGGAAAGGTCTTCCGCTTGAATGGACATTTCAAATTGCAGCGGATCCACAAGCCTTTTCTTGCGGCTGCGCATCTCGTTAAGCTGCTTTGCAAGCGCTTCTTCGCGCTGCGCTACAACGTCCTCGGATGCCGTTTTCTCCGCTTCTTCAAGGTCAACGGGTGCGCCTGCGGCTTCTTCCATGTTGCGCGTCATCTGCTGCGCGACTTCTTCATTTTCGCAGATGAGGTTCGCGGGGTGGCAAAGCTCGTGGCGTTCCGTGTGCCAGAGAAAATCCAGTAAAAGCAGGTGGTCTTTGCCGGGGAATAATCGCGTGCCCCTGCCCACCATCTGGCTGTATAAGCTGCGCACCTTCGTCGGACGCAGCACCACTACACAGTCTACGCTCGGGCAGTCCCAACCTTCGGTCAAGAGCATACTGTTGCACAGCACGTTATAATCGCCGCGATCAAACTGCTCCAGTATCTCCGCGCGGTCTGTGCTCTCACCGTTGACCTCTGCCGCACAAAAACCACGCTCGTTCAGAATATCCCGGAACTTCTGCGAGGTCTTCACAAGCGGCAGAAACACGACCGTTTTGCGGTCTCTGCAATACTTCATCATCTCGTCCGCAATGCCGTATAAATACGGGTCAAGCGCTGTGCCGAGGTCGGCGGCTTTGTAGTCGCCTGCTTGTACCGATACGCCGGAAAGGTCGAGCTTCAGCGGCACGGTCAGCGCCTTGATTGGCGTGAGGTAGCCCTCTTTGATGGCTTTCGGCAGCGTGTATTCGTAGGCAAGCGACTGGAACACCGCGCCTAAATTCTTCATGTCTCCCCTGTCCGGCGTTGCCGTCACGCCGAGCACCTTTGCGGTGCTGAAATGATCCAGCACGCGCCGGTAGCTGTCCGAGATGCAATGATGCGCTTCATCAATGATGATCTTGTCAAAATAGTCGTAGTCGAACCCCGCAAGGCGTTTTTCGCGCATCAGGGTCTGCACGGACCCCACGACGATGCGGTACCAACTGCCGAGGCAGCTTTCCTGCGCTTTTTCCGTCGCGCACAAAAGCCCTGTTGCCGTGCGTATCTTATCCGCGGCCTGTTCAAGCAGCTCCCCTCTGTGTGCCAGGATCAGCACGCGGTCGCCGTCCCGCACGCTGTCCTCGGCGATCTTTGCGAAGACAATCGTTTTTCCGCAGCCGGTCGGCAAAACAAGCAGCGTGCGATCCACGCCGCACGCCCACTCCTTTTCAACTGCCTGCCTTGCCTCCTGCTGATATGGCCTCAGCTCCATCAGAAGTCACCCGGTGTAAAGCTCGGTGTCGGCGCGGCGGGTGCCGTTTCCGGGTCTAAAAAGCGCGTTACCTCGTTTGATTCGTGTTCTTGGTTGTCCTTCTCACCTATCCATTTGCGGACACCGATATGTGCACGGCCGCGTGCACCGGGTACGGCAGCCCAGTTCATCTTGAGCGGCTGCCCGTGCTTGCGCTGCCCGATGCAGGTGAAGAACGCGCACAGCAAGCCCTCGCAGCGCGTGTGCAGCAAAAGGTTGTGCTGCACGGTGACTACGCCCTCGGGCGTCACCACGTCAAGGTCTAAGATCGCCTTCGGGCAGGGGCCGATCTTCGCACCGCCGTTATACCGTGCGCGGGTCAGTTTGCTCACAGTAAAGCTGTAATCGCCCTCCGGGATAATTCTGAAATTGCTTTCGTTTTCTATGGTGTCTTCCCAATCCATTGCTCTTTCGTTCGTTGTGTTTGCCATGATTTGTTTCTCCTTATACGTCAAACGGTAAATCTCTGTTGCTGCGGATCACTGAAAATACTTTCGGCCATGCGCCGATCAGCACGCCCTGCACGAACGCAGGGTCATAGCTCGAGATCGGTGTGTCTTCGGGATAATAGCCCTTCTGCCCAATCGCCATTTGAATTTCCTCTGCGGTCACGTGCTCCGGGCGCATAAGATCTGCAAGCGCTTTCGGCACGTAAGACGGAATGCTGTATGCTTCTTCTGTCGGTGTCTCGTCTAATACGGCGTTTATCTGCTGCACCGGCTCTGCGTTTGTCAGTACGGCTGCCTGCACCGGCTTGCCGCCGATGCACTGCGCAATCTGCGCGTACTCAAACGGCAGCTCATTCGCCAGACCGAAACGGTTCTTCGCGTCCCAGCACGGGTGGTGAGACGTATACATGACGCGCTTGCCGCCCTGTGCCTTGAACTTCTGCCCTTTGTCGTCCGTCTGCACGGCGAACGTCTTGTAGTTCGCGAACAGCACCATGTCCGCCCATTCTTTGACGAGCGGCGAGATCTGGCTGCCGGTCTTCTTGCCGAGCTTCATCTCGTAGCGGTCATACGCCCCCATTTCGTCCGGCTGTTCAAATTTGCGCATCTGTGCGTGCGCGGTCAGCACGACGTGTACGCCCGCCTGCACGATTTCCTCCAGACTGTTGAGAAACCTCCCAAATTCCTCTTTTTCGTATACATAGCCGTTACCGTAGCCGAAGTCTTCAATGCCCTTCTTCTGGTATCGGCTGCAAATATCGTCGATGCACAGCTGTTCCGCCCAATCGATCGTATCGATGATGAGTGTGCCGCACACCTGCGGGTTCTGCTTGACGTATGTAAGCTCCTGCCGCAGCATCTCCCAGCTTGTGGGCTTGTCCATGCGGCGCACGTCCATATATTTCGTGCTGCCCTCGGTGTCGATGAACAGCGGGTTCGGGAACTGCGCGGCAAAGGTCGATTTACCGATGCCCTCCGGACCGTAAATGACGACTTTCTTCGCCGATTCGATTTTGCCCGATGTGATATTCATTAGAATTCTCCTGCCTTCCATTCTTTTTTCTGCGGTGCCTCACCTTTAACATATCCGTCTTCGATGATGATTGAGCACTCGCCGCCGGTGCTGACACGCGTCGCGATCGCCTGCAGCCCCTCCTGCTCGAGCCATGTGCCGAAGTCCTGTAAGGTCTCCGCGTCCATCTGTTCAAGCTTATCGATAAGCACAAACCCGCAGTTCGGGTTCAGCTTGCGCACAATCGCGGTCGAGACCTTGAGCTGCTCGCTGCCGCTCATGCTGTCCCATCGGTACCCGTTGTACGTCAGTTCGCCGTTTTCCACGGATAAGCCCGGCAAAGGCAGCGACGCATTTTTCAGCAGGTCAATCTTTTTCTGCCGCACGTCGTTCAGCTTTGCGGTCATGGTATCGTACTCGGCGCGGTGCGCGTTCGCATCTTCCTCGGCTTTCTCTTTATTGAGGTTCGTGCGCACCTTTTCATTGATGACCTCGATGTCGCGGATATTCTGCTCGAGCTCCGCGGTCGATTCATCGTGCAGATCTTCCGCGCTTTTCAGCGCACATTTCAGGTCACGTTCGGTCTTTGCAAGCTGCTGACTGTACGTTGCAAGCTCTGCGCGCAGGTTTTCTACTTTCTTTGTCAAGCGTTTATGTTCTTCACTGATTAAAGTGACATTCATGCGTTTACGGTGGTTCTCACCGTTCTTCGCGAGGATCTCCTGCTGCGCCCGGATGAGCTCACTTGCGGAAATCGGCTCTTTCGGCGCATCCGGGTAATACGGCATTTCTTTCGCAAACTTCGCTTTTTGGTCGGCAATCTGCCCGATTGCACGGCGGCGGTTGTAGAGGTCGTTTTCCTGCACCTCGAGCTCCTTGAGCTGCGGGCCTACGCCGATAATCTTCAAAAGGACCTCGGCTTTCTCGCGCGAAGACGCTTCCATAAATTTTGGCAGATCAATCGCGAGTTCTTCCACAAACTCGTTCAAGAGCTGCTGGCCGGCGCGCTTGCCGGTCGGGTCCGTGACCTTGAGGTCGCTGTTTTTGCCCTTGCGCTCCACCTCAAGCCCGTTACTCATGACAATATGTAAGTGCGGTGGGATCACCGACCCCTCTCTTACGGCCTGTGACGGGCGGTAGCGGTCGCCGCCCAGTGCCCAGGCGATGCTGTCCAACACGGAGGTCTTGCCCTGGTTGTTGCGTCCACCGATGATTGTCAGCCCGTTTTCGGACGGCTCAATCTTCACGGCCTTGACGCGCTTCACGTTCTCAATTTCGAGCTTGTTAATCTTCATCATTTCTTCAACACCTCATTCACGACTGTCTGCTGCTCGATGGTGACGTGATCCGCAGCATACTTAATCATCTCACTCGCGATCTGTGTCAAAGAAATGTTCGTGTCCATGTAAATCTTCTCGATGATCTCAATCGCTTCGTCGGTCAGGCGGATGCGGTTCTGTGCATCGATATGCGCCTTCGGTGCGATTTTTGTGAATACCAGCTTATCGTTTTTTACAGTTGTACGCTTTGTCATGTTAAAACTCCTCCTTGAGCACGCGGCGAATGGCGTGGTTTCTGGCCTTATTTTCGATTTCTGTCAGCTTATCGGTCGAAAGCTTTTGCTTCTGAGCCATGTAATAAATTACGGATACGACCGCGCCGTATACGGCAATTAAATCATCTCCGAGTTTAATATTCGCGGTTACGTCGACGCCGCCGTCCGGGTTTTGCTCTGCGAGCAAGAAAGACCCCTTGACATTCTCAAGAATTTTGTCTATACTCAAATCAGAGTATTTATCTGACTCTTTCGCCGTTTCAGCTGTGCCAGCAGCCGGAGCGGCATTTTTCTTTTGAATGAGCTTTTCGTAAAGGCTCTGGGCGTCGTCGTGCAAGCTCTCGATATCGATAGAGAGGTCGCTGTACAGCTCCGTTTCTTCGCTGTTATCCGCGACGTTCATCGCCGCTTTCAACGCGTCTGCCATGCCGTCGAAGGCGGCTTCTACTTTGTGATACAGGTTCATGCGTTTCTTTCCTTTCTTTTTCTGTACTCATTGATGTTCACGATATTCCCGCACGACCGTGCGGCTTTTCTTTTCCTGCGCTGCGCGGCGACGAGCCGGTCGATAACGCTCTGGAGCCCGAGCACGGACCCCATGACCGTCCCGATCGGCATCGCAAAGCCGAGCAGCTTGATTAAAATCATATAAAATCACCCTTTCTTGAATACGTCCATAGTCAGCGGCGCCCAACCTGCGTTCGCCGTGCCCGGCGTCTTGCTGTTGGTCTGTTTGCGTTGGCGCGGCACGTAGAACGGCTTGCGCGGCTGCACGGTCTGGGCTTCCAAAAAGCGCCGGATGCCGCTTTCCGGGATGCGGAAAACATTGCTGAGCTTGATCGTGCCGGGAATCTTCCCTTTTCTGATAAGCCCCATAATCGTATCGCGCGAGATGTTCAGTCGCGCCATCACTTCCTGCAACGTGTAATACTGTTCCATTTTTCTACTCCTTTCTTTTGTTCTCTCCCGCAGCCCTCCCACCTGCCGCCCGTTCAATGACAAGAAAATAATCACTTCGGCGCAAACAAAATGAAATCATGGGAGGTAAGTTCCGGGCGGCATGGGGCAAGGCTGCGAGCACTATATGTGCGAAGACTCCCACTTAATGTTCAAATTTAGGCACAACATATTGTGTTCTTCGCTTGACTTCACCATCTAAATCTGCTATAATATCATCATAATCTGATGATTAAGAGGTGGTGAAAATATTTGAACAAAAAGCAAACAAGTCCCAAGGTGGCTTCCATTGCGTCCAAGGTCATGCGCGACGGTCGGACGAGTAAAGCCAGCAAGTCTGCTGCGGCAAGTGCGTTATCACAAACACGCAGCGGTAAGAAAAAGTAAATAGGTTTCTACCAACTGAGCGAGATGCGCCAACATCTCACTCAGTCTTTTTTATTTCCCGCTGATCTGTAAGACCGAGCAGGTAATCGATTGAACAATGGAACAGCCCTTGCATGTCAAGCAGCTTATTGGACGGAATCGCGCGAATACCGCCAGTCCACATTCGCAATGTCTGCTCTGTCACATTTAAACTGTCTGCCAGCTCTTTGCGGGTCATGCCCGCTCGTGCACGCTCGGCTTCTATGTTCTTTAGTGGGTGCATTCCCTCACCTCCTCTCCCTTTTGCTGTTGATGTTTCTCAACTTTTAGGGCAAAAAAAGTAATATCCGATTTCCTTTGCATCGATGTCCAGAAGGTCGCACAGATTATGGATTTCGCTCTGCTTGAAGTTATATTCACCCGCTAATTTGCGGTTCAACTGTCCTTCACTGAGCCCAATTTTGGCGGCACATTCTTTTTGTGTCAGCCCGCATTCTCGAATTTTACCGCGAAGCGGATTGTAGTTTATCTCCGGCATCAGTCTAACATCCATTGTCTCACCTTCTTTCTGTTGCGGTATCTCAACTGCTCTCTTAGTCTACACCACAAGTTGCGATTTGTCAATAGCAAATTTTGAGATTTCGCAATTATTTTTTCAAAACATATTGATTTTTCGCAACCCAACGTTTATAATACAATCAGACACCACCGAAAGGATGATCGTTAATGTCTGATAAAGCAGCCTCTTTTTCACAGCGATTGAGAGAAGCTCTTGACGCAAGAGGAATGAAGCAAGTTGAGCTTGCGGAAAAATCTCAAATATCAAAATCCAGTATCTCACGTTATCTCAAAGGGGACTGGGAAGGCAAGCAAAGCGCTGTTTACGCACTGGCAAAAGCTTTGGGAGTAACGGAAGCATGGCTTATGGGCTACGATGTCCCCATGGAGGAAAGCACGTCAGTCCTCCCCGCCGATGCCGAACCGTATAAACCGACAGGTTATATGCCCGTTCTGGGGCGTGTGGCAGCAGGGCTGCCGATCTACGCCGAGGAAAATATTGAAGAGTACATAGCCTGTGACTTTCCGAACTCCGAAGACTATTTCGCTTTAAAAGTAAAAGGCGACAGCATGAATGCCGCCGGCATCAGCGAGGGCGATTACGTTATCGTGCGCAAGCAGGATATTGTAGACAATGGCGATATTGCCGTCGTGTTAGTAAACGGCGACGAAGCTACTGTAAAGCGTTTTTCACGAACGGATAACACCGTCGTGCTGACCCCTCAAAGCATGAACCCCGCGCATCAAGTGCAAATCTATGACACCAAAGATGTGCCTGTTCGCGTGCTTGGTAAGGTGGTCGAATCTCGGCATAAATACTGATTTTTAAAATTAGCTGCGGGATATAAAAGTTTAGTGGAGGTAAAAACCATGAAATTCGGTATTCGGAAACCTAACTACAAAGCACGGTTCAAAGCGCGCACCACCGGCAAGCTGAAAAGGAAAATGAAAAAAGCGGTCAATCCTTTATATGGCAAAAAAGGTATGGGCTTTATCAAAGACCCGAAAAAGTCAATCAAGAGTTCCATTTATCATCGCACCACCGTCGGCGTTCCCTCGTTGTTGCCAAAATCTCAGCCGAAACGGAAGTCGGCTAAACCGCCAAAGGCTGCACCAGTGCGTAATACATCTGCTCCCCGCACGGTTAAAAATAAGCCTTTTATTGCAAAGTATTCTCCGAAAACATATAACGCTTGCGGAATTCTGTTATATATCGTCGGCGGCTTTTTGGCGCTGATTGGGGTTCTCGGCTTTGCGGCCGGCGGAATTGTCTTTTTAATTTTGGGAGTATTGGCCATTGTCTGGGGGCGCAAATACCGAAAAATTTCCCAAGCGCTGACCTACCCCGCTCCTGTGCTTCAGTCTCCGGTTCCGTATCAGCCCGCTGCCCCGGTTCAGCAGGTTTTGCTTCCTTCGCGTACACTCTCCGTTTCTCAGTTTGATATTCACAAAATAAGCACGCTCCGCCAGCTTACCGACTTTGTAGCCATTGACACCGAAACGACCGGATTATCCCCTGACAAAGATCGCGTGATTGATCTCGCCGTTGCTACAATAAAAGACCGAAAAATCATAGATTCCTATTCCTCTTTGATCAACCCGCGTTGCCACATTCCCGAGGAAGCCAGCAGGGTAAATCATATCTACGACATGACTGTGGCCGCAGCACCTGACTTTGCAGCAGTCGCACCTCAGTTGCTCGCACGCATTTCAGGTCAAATTATTATCGGCTATAATGTAAAATTCGATTTAGATTTTCTCGGGTACGAGTTGGGACGCATCGGACTCTCCGCAATCGCTTCTTACATCGATGTTTTGCCTCTTTCTCGCCGCGCTTTTCCGGGACTTAAAAATTATAAATTGGAAACTATTGCGTTGCATTTGGGATTGCTGAATCCGGGCAGTGCACAGGACCACAGAGCGCTTTCAGATGCAGAGCTTACCGTCAAAGTATTCTTCGCTTGTGTTGACACCATCGTCTCCGCTCATGAAAAGAACATCGCGGATTCCCGTGAGCGTCGCGCACAAGCCGATGCCGAACGCCGGGAAAAATATGCTGCTTCCCCACTTCTCGATAAAACTTTTGCTTTTACCGGTGACTTTACACTGGGGCGTGAAAATATAGAAAGTATGGCCGAGAAGGTCGGCGCTCTCACACGTGAAAAAGTTTCATCCAAGCTAAATTATCTTGTGGTTGGTGATACACGCAATCTTCCCGATTGGGCGATTGAACGTAAACTTAACAAAGTGGATGAGTTCATCGCCAGCGGAAATCCTATTGAAAAAATCAACGAAGCGCAGTATGTTCAAATGATAAACTCTGCGATTAAAAGCATCGATAATTCGCAGTCGAAAGAAATGAACTAACCAAAAAAGGAAAAGCCCCGCTGTGGGGTAAAAGTTGAAAAGAGCAAAAATTAACATGTTCCGGTATGTTTTACTGCGAAAGATGATAAAATAACCTTAAATTAACATCTTACATTGGAATTTCAATTGTAAAATGATAAATCTCCCTTATATTTGCATTTATTAGGTGGTAGCAGCAGATGAAATATGACTCTTTACAAAAACTTTTTTTCAAACAGCCGAATGACTATCATTCTATATATCACAATCGCTTCAATAGTGAATATGCTATCCATTTGGATTTTGATATTCAAGGCTTTCCGGCGTTTTATTTACGCACTCCAGAGAGCATAGATTTATTGCTCAACATTCACAAAATGGATAAAAAGGTTCGCGAACTTATACATTCGCTTCCGGGCATTGCTCAACATCAATTTGCAAAACGCTGTCTGATTGATGAAGTAGTTTTGACAAACAGTATCGAAGGCGTCAATAGTACCAGAAGAGACATTACGGACGTCCTTGAAAGTCTGAAGACACAGGATAAAAGAAAACGTTTTTCTGGACTGGTAAATAAATATCTTATGCTTCGTGAAACTGATGAATTAAGCATCAAAACTTGTGAAGACATACGTTTGATTTATGATGATCTTGTTTTAAAAGAGGTTGAAGAGGAAGATCCTAATGATCTGCCCGATGGTCTTCTTTTCCGTAAAGGTTCGGTGAATGTATACAGCAGTACCCAGAAAATAATCCACACAGGTTTGTACCCGGAAAGCAAAATTATCCATTATATGCAAAAAGCCCTTGATTTCTTATCTAATGATGAAATTGAGATGCTTGAACGAATTTCAATTTTTCATTATCTTTTTGGCTATATTCACCCTTTTTATAATGGCAACGGTCGTCTTTCCCGTTTCATCAGCAGTTATTTACTATCTAAAGAGTTAAACTCGCTTATCAGCTATCGCCTTTCGTACACCATAAAAGAAAACATTCAATTATATTACAAAGCCTTTATTGTCTGTAATGACGAAAAAAGCCGTGGCGATTTAACCCCGTTTCTTCTTAGCTTCCTCGAAATTGTGTCTAAAGCCATTGATCAACTGTATGCAGCGTTACAGAAACGATTAGAAAGTCTGAAATCTTTCGCCAAGATGGCAGAGTACATTCCTTTTATTTCAGAAAGCTCTGAAATGGAAAACATCGCTTATCTGCTAATTCAAGCAGAATTGTTTTCTGAAGATGGAATTACCACTTCGGAACTTTTGGAAGCTACAGAAGTCACACCAGCAACTCTTAGGAAAAGATTATCTAAATTCAATTCTTATCAACTGCTCACTCAGGATCGCGTCGGTCACAATAAAACCTATCGATTAAACCTGAAAAGGCTTATAGAATTAGTCGAACCATACTCGCAACAATAAAAAAGCCCCGCCGGTGCTACCAACACCGACGAGGCTGCCCGGGTCACCCCGGTGGACAATATAGTCCCAGACAAGCTATATTGTACCACCTGACCCGGGCAAAAGCAATAGCCCGGGCATTTTTATGCCCAAAATTAGTCGTTCCCCTTTGAGGACGTGGATAAAAATAGGACGTGGGTAGAAATAGCCGCATATAAATAGAGCGGGATAAAAACAGGAGGTACATATGAAAAAACGAGCAGATGGGCGCTACCAGCGCAAGATCACGCTGCCGGACGGCACGCAAAAGCACGTCTACGGCACAAGCCCGGCGGAGGTAAACCGCAAAGCCAAGGAAATCGAACGCGCCTTCGAGACCGGCATAGATCTCTCAGACCGCACGACCGTCGCACAGTGGGCGACAAAATGGGTACAAGAATATAAAAGCGGCCTGCGCGAAAACACGCAGCGCAGCATCCTGCGCAATCTGAACTTACATATTCTGCCGGTGCTCGGCAACATGCGGATGCAGGACGTAAAAGAGGTGCACTGCCGCGCGGTGATGAATCCGATCTCCAAGTATTCGGAAGACCTGCAGCGCAAGGTGCTGAACATCCTGCATCAGCTTTTCAAGACGGCCATCGCAAACGGCATTGTCGCGAAGAACCCTACTGAAAACCTGGAAATCACTCCGCACGCGAAGCCGGAGAACCAAACACAGTTTTTGACCACCGAGCAGCAGAGAGAGCTTCTCTCGCGCGTCACGGAGCCCCGTGCGCGGGCGTTCTGCGCGCTGATGTTATTCTGTGGCCTGCGGCGCGAAGAAGCGCTGGGCGTCCTCTGGACGGACATAGAGGGCAACAAGCTCCACGTTCGGCGCAGCCTCACCTTCCCCGTCAATCAGCCAGATGAAAATCGCGAGTTGAAAACGACCAAGGCGAACCGCGCGATTCCCATTCCGCAGCGCTTGAAAGACATTTTGGACGAAACCCCAAAGACCGCCTTGCAGATCGTACCGAACGCACACGGACAAGAAATGACCCTAAGCGCATTCCAACGTCTGTGGGCACATGTGGAGAAATCCGTCAGCTTCCACGTTTATCCGTACATGCTGCGGCACAGCTATGCGTCTACCCTCTACCGCCTGGGTGTCGGCGTCAAGCAAGCGCAGTACCTTATGGGCCACAAGGACGTGCGGACGACCCTCAACATCTACACCCATCTTGAAAACAGCGACCTGCGAGACGCTACGGAAAAGCTGACCGCCCTGTGCCTGTGACCACCCGAAAATCTGACTACTTTTTGACTACCTAACCCCTTTAAAAAGGCCTCAAAAAACCGATATTCAGAAAATAAAAAATCCAGTGTCAAAACCTAAAAAACGGCTTAAACACTGGACTTTTTCTTGGAGCTGCTAACCAGATTCGAACTGGTGACCTCGTCCTTACCAAGGACGTGCTCTGCCTACTGAGCCATAGCAGCATACGCAAAAGGCAAGATGAACTCGCCTTTTGTGGCGACCCGGAACGGGCTCGAACCGTCGACCTCTAGCGTGACAGGCTAGCGTTCTAACCAGCTGAACTACCGGGCCACATTTGGTGGGGACAATAGGACTCGAACCTATGACCCCCTGCTTGTAAGGCAGGTGCTTCGTTTTGTGGGATTGCTGTTGTCGTTTTATAAATCTGAATAAAAGCAAGCAAAATACAAATAATATTGACAATTTGCTTGACAATGTATACCAAATAGTATATAATATCATTGAAAGGTAGTGATTATATGGCAACTGCACCTACTCAAATTCGTATTGATTCTGATGTAAAAAAACAAGCAAATGATTTATTTAGCCATCTGGGGCTTGATATGTCAAGTGCAGTAAACATTTTTCTTCATCAATGCATTCTTCGTGGCGGTCTTCCGTTTAGTGTTGAAATGCCACAATTCAATCAAAAAACACTGGATGCCATGGAAGAAGCTAAACGCATTTCTCAAAACCCCAATATTGAAGGGTACAAGACCATGGATGAATTGAGAAAGGCATTGGAAGATTAAGTGTATACAGTTAAATTTACCAATGCTTATAAAAAGAGTTATAAGCTTATGAAAAAGCGTGGTTTAGACTTGTCGCTCCTTGATGAAGTTGTCGATACACTACGTCAAGGTAAGCAACTCGACTCAAAATATCGGGATCATGGATTAAGTGGGAATTTTCAAGGATTTAGAGAATGCCATATAAAGCCCGACTGGCTTTTGATATATCTAATTGAAAACGAAATTCTTACTTTAACCCTTGTGGATACAGGTTCCCATTCCGATATTTTGAAAATTTAATCTCTCATCATTAAAGCAGAACTCCACATGAGCTCTGCTTTTTCCATTTAGCCAAAAACCGGAAGTACTTCCGGTTTTTTATATTTTACCCGTATAGCAATGCGGAGACTTTATTACAGGAGGACATTTACATGTCAATTAAAATTGCTATCACGAACGAAAAAGGCGGCTGCGGAAAAACCACAAGTGCCGTCAACATCTCGGCCATTCTTGCCGAACGCGGCTACCGTGTGTTGCTTGCGGACGTTGATCCGCAGAGCTACGCAACCATGTACTATGGTCTGTATAATGCCGATGATCCGTCCTTATATGACGCCATCACCGGTGTTTGGCCGGTGAATGACGCCATAGTAAAAACCGTTTTTGGTGTGGATGTATTGAAATCGAACACTAAATCGATGAGGCTCGAAGAAATGCTCACAGAATATAAACTTCGCGGCAGAGCATACAACGATTTACTCTCTAAGCTCCTTACACCGATTGAGAACGACTACGATTACATTATTATAGATTGTCCGCCGCAAGGCTATAAGCTTCTCGAAAACGTACAGCGCTATGCAGATTACATCTTGATCCCGATGATCCCGGACGAATTTGCACTGCACAGCTTGCGCATCAAAGCCGAAAGTCTCATTGAAATTCGCAGAACGATCAATCCGCACCTCCGGTTACTTGGCGGCCTAATTATCATGGATGAAAAAAACGGAACAAAAGCCATTTACCGCGACGCCCTGCAATCGCAGGACGTCATTCCTTTTTTCAGCGCAACCGTGCGTAAGAACATCACTTTGAGCCGCGCCATCAACGCGCACGAGCCTATCAATACATATGCAAAGCACTGCAACGGTAATATCGATTACCAAGCGGTCGTAAACGAAATCATCGGGAGGGTCGAGAAATGAAAAAGCTAAATCTTGGAAACATCAATGCCGGTTTGAGCACCATTAAGGAACTGGCCAACGAAAATGCCGGTATTGCACGTGATGAGCTGATCGACGTCTCCTTGATCGACTTTGCAAACAAAAACACATACGCCGCAAACGACACGAATGACAGCATCCGCGACTTAGCAGACCAAATTGAAACCGTCGGTTTGCTGAATCCTCTCGGCGTGATCCAGTCCGGCAATCGTTACAAGCTGTTTTCCGGTGAACGCAGATACCGCGCCATCACACAGTACCTACACTGGGACAAAATCCCGTGCAGAATTTTTGAAGGCGTTTCGGCCGGACGTGCACAACTCATGCTGCACATCGCAAACGGCGGACGCGATTACACGGCCGAGCAAAAGCTAACACTTTATGAAGAATACCGAGAGTTGCTGAATGAGCTAAAGGCATCCGGTGAATTTAAAGGTGGCATACAAAAGGGTGTCGCCGAACTGATGCATGTCTCTGACCGGCAAGTCCGCACCTACCGCACAATGTCGGAACAGCTTACCGAGCCCGAAAAGGTTGATCTTGCTGCCGGAACGCTCAAATTTGGCGAAGCACAGAATATCGCAGTCGAGCGAGCCGCCAAAGCAACGCAGCCGACAGTAGCAAACGCCACAAAAAGCGGAAGTACTTCCGCTTTTTCGAGCAAGACCGAAAGCACAAAGAGCTCTCTAAGCCCGGAAATGCGCGAAGACCTGCTCCGCAAAGTCATCATGAGTGGGTATATTTGGAACTGCGAAGATCTGTTAGATTATTATGTTGAGATGATGCCTACACCGCAGGAAGCCGTGAAAGATATATTAAAACCCAAATACGGCTATCATGGCGGCACTTTAATTATGAAGCATTTTAATGGCAGTTATGAATGCACATCGTCAAAGCTTATTTTACAAAACGGTGCAATGCAGACGATTGCAGCCTACACCTATAACGAGGCAGACACCATGATCCGCAAGCTGTACCGAGACGGAGAGCTTTGCCCGGAAAGGCAGGATGCAAAATGAGAGTTACAAAAGTCGATGTTACTATTCCGAGCAGTGGCTATTACCTTGGCTACGTCAGTTTGGTTCTGGATAATGCGTACACCTTAAACGGTGTGCGCATCACTAGACGAGCAGACGGTGGGTTACAAGTCTTATATCCGCATTTGGCCGAACGCGAAGGCAAGCGCCGCCAAATCTTTGCTTTTAAACCAATGAACCCCATAGCACACAAACGCATCGAACAAGCTGTGCTATCCGCATATAAAGAAGAACTGAGAAAAACCGGAAGTACTTCCGGTTTTTGAACTTTTGAAGAATTGTATATACTCTCTTGATAGATTTTCATAAAATACAGAAAAGTACTTAAAAACATATAGGATGAGGTCTCTAAATGAACACTAAGCGTTACACCCTATCTGATGCGCACAGCACGCAGTTTTATCAACTCCCGAAATGGCTTGTGGCGCTTCGCGTAGAGGCAGAAATCAGCAACGAAGCAATCCTACTGTATACTTACTTGCGAGATCGCGTACAGCTGAGCATTACAAATAAGTGGATCGACGATAACGGTGAAGCTTACCTCTACTTTAAGCGTGAACAAATGGAAAAACTGCTTGGGTGCAAAAAGGATAAAGTGCAAAAAATTATTAAGGAGCTCAAATCCGTAAACCTGCTCGATGAAGTCCGGCAAGGGTTAAATCAGCCAAATCGCCTCTACCTGCGCTACCCCGATAATTCTGAACTCATAGAAATGAGTATCGATTTTGAAGATGAAGACGAAGAAAACGGTGAGCAAGAGCCTGAAAGTCCTGAAAAACCCAGTGATTATGCGGAGCGCGGAAAAACCGCACTCCGGAGTACTGAAATTCCGCAGTCCGGACTTCTGAAAAACCGCACTCCGGACTGCGGAAAATCCGAAGTCAAGAGTGCGGAAATATCGCAGTCAAGAGTACTGAAAAACCGCAGTCTTGACTTCTGTAAAACCGCACCTAATAAGACTGAGTATAATAAGACTGAGTATAATAAGACAGACAGTCAGAGCGACGGCAATTTTGATTTTTTGATGAATGCAGATGTTCCGGAGGATTTCGCGAAAGCATGTATCTCTTTGATCTGCGAAATCACTACTACTCCCTTATCGACTGTCCGCATCGGTAAGCAAGTGCTTCCGAGCACGCAAGTATGCCAAGCGTTGCACAGCTTAACGCCGGAGCATTTGCAGGCCGTCTACCGCATAACCAAATATTCTAACAATGTACGGAAACCTAAAGAGTATCTGCTTGCATTGCTGTACAATGCCGCCCAAACTGCGCCGGAAAACAGTCTCTACGCGCAGTTTTTTGCTATGCCGGAAGAAAACAAGCCTTCGTATGACCTCGAGCTCTACGAGAAATACGATATTTTCGATTACTTAAACGAAGAAAGGAGCCCGGAACATGGAACATGAACTCGACGCTTATCGCAAGCAATGCGCTGACATTTGTGCGGCAGTGCCCAAGAATCCGACAAATCTCAAGCTCGTCTTTGACCTTGAGACGACGGGCTTAAACCCCGCTGAAGATGAAATACTTGAAGCTGCAATTGTTACGACGGATGGGGACATTTTGTTTGAGTCCCGGTTTAAACCGGCATGCGTAACCGAATGGCCGAAAGCACAAAATGTCAACGGTATCTCACCGGAAATGGTAGCAGATGCACCGGGGATCATCGACAAAATCGGCGAAATGGCGGCGCTGCTGCAAAACGCCGAAACAATTATCGGTTACAACGGCAAGCACTTCGATATTCCGTTTCTCGAGTGCTACGGTATTCGATTCCGAAAGCAACAAAAAGGTTTGTTACCTGTACACACAGGCAGCAAACCTTTTTTCATACAGTTTTTTATGAAAGGAATGATTTATTTATGAGCTATAAGCCTTTAGAAAATGTCACCATCGTTTTTAGCACAGCGAATATTACCGTTTGTGCCGATGAGTGGGGCGATTTATATTACACGACCGAAATTCCGGATGAATTTGTAAATCAGGGTGAGCCGTATCCCCGCTCCAGATGCAAGCCGATTATTGATCTGCCACCCGAACAATTTGATCGTGTGTTGGCAATTTACAAGGATTTGCCGGATGACCTACTTGAGCACTTGATACGCGGAGAGGAGCAAGAAGATGCCTAAAAAAAGAACATTCTACTCCGAAGAAGAACGTAAAGCACATCATGAAAAGAAGCAAAGAGAAGCAGATTTGCAGATTCAGGAGCTCACAAAGCACTGGGAAAACGATCCCAAGGACATCGCAGAATACCTCGCATTCAGCACTCAGTTTTACAAATATTCTTCACGAAACACAATGCTGATCTACCGGCAGCGTCCTGATTCCGTATTTATTGCCTCATACACACATTGGAAAGAACTTGGGTATTATGTGCAGGAAGGTGAGCATGGTGCTAATATTTATCGGCCGGAAACCACGCGCTATTTCAAGCCAAACGTGCCAAATCCAACATGGGTTCTTTTATCTAAAGCCTCGCCGGAACAACGCCATGAAGTTGAAATCGGCATGCTCGAAAGCCGTGATTTTACCTATTTCAAACCCTGCACGGTGTTCGATATTTCGCAGACAAATTGTCCGCCAGAAGACTACCCCAAGCTCTGCGGCGTAGGATACAACAGCACGCAGCACAAAGATATTTACAACACTCTTTGCCTTTATTCTGAAGAAATCGGCGTGCCTGTATCCGAAGAAGATTTTGAAGGAATCGGCACACGCGGCACTTATAACCCGCGCAACAAGCACATCCATATTAACCAATTACTCGGCGACACACAGAAGCTCGATACATTGTTGCACGAAATGTCACACCATCTTATGGGGCATAGTCCTAACACAGAAAAGCCTACCATGCAGCGTGAATTTGAAGCCGACGGTCTCTCCATTATGTTTGGAAAAACGTTCGGAATTGAGCCCAGTGACGCCCGAAAAAGCCACCTTGCAGCCTGTTACCAAGAGCTGCTTAAGGCACAGCCGGAAGTAAAAATCGATGCACTTTTAGCACCGGTTCGCGAAAAATTTCAGCAACATATTGAGGCAATGGAACAGGAACTTTCTCTCGCAGGCGTAATACCGCAGCAGATCATTTCTTCCCAAAAAGCTGCTGAACTGAAGCGTGAACAGGCTATGAAAAAGGAGCCGACCGTAACCGTTATATGGACGGAAAGCAAGCGTCTGCACGACGGCCAGACCATGCGATTATCGCGTGCAAACGAACTCTTTAAAGCAATCGATAAGGCGCAACAGAAGTACCCGAACTGCTACCACAAAGCAGCTTTTCGCATTGATTATATGCTGCACGGAGAACCGAGCAGCTATGAAGGCCGACAGAGTTTCGGCACCGGTGAAGGCAGTCTGATCGACCATATCAAGCGGCTAAATACGCTGTGCAACGAGAACCCTCAGTGGGATAATTACTTGTTAGAAACAGGCGGCAGCGATGCACTTTTACAGGACAGACACGAAAAAGAATACATCTTAAACGAGTTCATTCCTTACTTAAATCTGCATGTTACGCTTTCCGAAATCGAACAGAGCGTTTCGGAAAAGTTCGGTGAAACCGATGAACTCACGCTCGAAAGAAGTGAGCAATGCGCCGCCTTGCAGCAAAATGTGCGTACTGTCCGTGCTATGCTGAACCAAGGTAATTACGATTTTTCCGTGGCACAAATCAATGAACTCTCTCCAAAATTCGCAGAATGGATGCGTCAAATCTCGAAAAAATCCATTCAGCAAAGCTCTGAAAATACGCTTACAAAAGAAGAAATCATACACGATTTTGAGCAAATCGCAACACAAAATCGTGCAGAAATCAGGCAAGAACAGCATGAAGAATTTGAAATCACAATGCTATAAAACCGGAAGTACTTCCGGTTTTTCGGAGGAAAAATGGCAAACCCGGTTTTAATTGCGAAGCTCGCTTTGGTCGCAGCCGACCCCAAAACATGGCAAAAAATCATTATTGCCTGCATCTCTATTTTTATCATTTCCGCTGCACTGCTCGGCAGCTGCGGTGCAATGACTTTTACCGATTTAGGCTTCGACTGCTCGCAGCTTTTCTCTGCAAAACTGAACGAATACAGCGCTGTTTTTGACTCCGGTGCACGCATAAACGATAAGCTTCTCTATGCTGTGTACGCCAAAATCTTTGCGGATAACGACCGATTAAAGAACCAAACCGATGAGCTGATTGACTGCTTTGTTTCAGATGATAAGCTCTCCCCGCTAACCGATTCCGATGAAATTTTTGATAAAATCGAGCGCACGTTTGATCTCAAAATCAACGCATACATGCGCTCGCAACTGCTACGGCTTGCAGAGCAAATGCCCACCGGTTATGCCGACCGTTCTACGCTGATCCGTAACTTAAAAAGCAGCGACGGCAAAACAAATATCGGTCTCACCAACTTCGCAATAAACGCTCTGGATGCCGGTTCCGGCTACATCTATGGCGCTTACGGCCAAGACGTAACCATGGCATTTCTTAAGCAGCAGCAGTCCAGATTTTTCACGGATTCCGATGCAAATCTGACCAACAGCGAGGTCAATTTCATCTACGAAACCTACGGCGGAAAGCCTGCTTTTGACTGCATCGGGCTCATAAAAGCGTATGAATGGATTGATGAAGACACCGGCATTATCCGTTACCAATCCAATGGTTTTCGCGATGTCGGCGCAGACGGAATGTTCCGCAGCGCTGTCATTTTCGGTGAGATTTCCTCTATCCCCGATACACCCGGTTTGGCCGTTTGTATGAGCGGACACATCGGTATTTATATAGGAAACGGTGAGGTAATTGAGGCCAAAAGCAACCACGACGGCGTAGTAAAAACGCAGCTCAGTGAGGGCAGTTGGACGTACTGGATGCAGTTGCCTGGCATTACATATTTGACCGGCGGAACACACCCATACGGCACTAAAAAGGTAACACTGGAGAACGGCAGAATTAAAGAAATCTCCGCCGGAATTGTAGCGGGAAAGGGTGAATTTGAGTGGCCTCTCCCCGCTCCTTACGGTAAAGATTACATCACTTCCGGCTCCGGTTCCCGGTACAATCCGGTCACCGGAATGTACGAAAATTCGCACGGTGCAATCGATATTGGTGCACCGGCAATGACCCCAATTTATGCAGCGGCCGACGGCACAGTTGTGATGAGCACTTGGCATGATTCCTACGGCAATTTCGTAAAAATCGACCACGGAAACGGGTGGTCTACCCTATATGCTCACCAAACAAAACGCGTTGCAAAAGTCGGCGAATCTGTATTTGCCGGTGATCTCATCGGCTACGTCGGAAGTACCGGGGATTCGACCGGAAATCATCTCCATTTCGAAATCAGATACAACGATAATAGGCTCGATCCTTTGCAATTCTTTGAGTGATCCACAATTTTGTGGGTATTCTTTCCTTACTAATAATCGGCACGCCTTGCGTGCCGACGACGAAAATTTTTGAAGAAAAAGAGGTAAAAACAATGAAAAAACTCACCATAAAGCTCAATTTAGATGAGCGAAAATACGATGCACTGCACACCTTTTCAACACAAAAAGGCATCGATATTGACGCAGAATTCGTAGCGTATTTCGAGAAAATGTACAAGAAAATCGTTCCAAAAGCCGTGCGGGAATACATTGAAGGCACAACACTTTCAACCGTTTCTGATCCGGTTTCCGAAGAAAAGGTTATCAACAATGCCCCACAGCTTCAGCCGGAACCGGAGTCCGAAACCAAGTCAAATCCGATCTCAAACCCCGGTGGTTTCTGGTCGTAATATTTTTAAACTGTTTCGCATCTCGAAAATGCGCCAAAATCTCTCAAATCGGTGTCTTTTTAGAATGCAGGATAAAGCATCACCACCAAACTGGTGGTGATGCACCCACAAACCCGCACAGTGTGCGGGTTTTTAAGGAAAACTTTATGACGGTAAAATCACACGTTTGACGGTAAGTTCGGTGTATTTTCTCTTGCGGTCGCAAATAAGCCGCATAATACCTAACGATTTTATGACGGTAAAGTTACCTTCAATTCTTTAGAGGTGAATAATGAACAAAACAGAAAAAATCAAAACAACCGTATATCTGTCTGAAGATGCTGCCTCACAAGTTGATGCTATTCTTTCGCTCACCAAACGGCTGGATAAGCGAGAAAAGAGCATTGCCATTGAAGAAGCTATCGGTTTTTACTATTCGTATCTCTCGGGGCAAATCAATATGGACTACCTTTGCGGCATTTACGGCAGACAAGTCGAAGCACTTGTGCAGCGGGCAACAGATCGCATATCTTCGCAGCTCTTTAAACAAGCTGTTGAAACAAACATGCTAACACGTATCGTCGCATTCGAATACGAACTATCGAAAGATGAGTACGATAAAATGCGTAGCAAAGCTGTTGCAGCCGTAAAACGTTCCACCGGCCGCATTTCTCTGTTCGATACAATGCAGGACAGTGAGGAATAAAGCCTTGAAATGATTTCACGAACACTGTATAATGGAGATGAAAATTGAAATATGGAAAAATTGATTCGAGTGTTTGAAGGTATTACAGCCGCCTTGTGGGCAATAACCATTCTCTACTCTATCTTTCTCTTTTCACTGGGAGGTTTTCTTTTGAACGATATTTTACAGGATATTCTAATTAGTTTAATAACCGGTCTATTTCTTCTCTTGTTATTACCTTGATTTCGTATTTTACATTCTTACACAAAATTCCTGAAAAAACATATGAAAAAATTGAAAAACTCCTAAACGATCGATTAGGCTACGAAACTACAAATCATAATGCTGTAATGGGTGCTCTTAACCCCAATAACGAAGTTTTGCTTAATTTAGTTTCAAAAGACCATCGAGAATTAAAGACGCTTACGGGCGAGACCTTACAGCATCTACGTATGGAAAAAGCTGCTAAAGAAAATCGCGAGCATATATTGACCGACGCAGAAAAAGAAATCGATAAGCATATTGAAAGTTTACGCGCTTTTTCCGACATCATGGTAAAACAGCAAGAAAAAATAGCACAGTTGGAAAAAGAGAACGTGGACCTCAAAGAGCAGATTCAAAATTTAAATGCACAGTTAAATCAACAGCCTGAGCAAAGTCAATATTATGGACACGAAAACGAGCAAGATTTTGGAATGTATCTGTAAGTAACACTTTAGGAACAAGGAGGCGTTGCCATGCACTACACATTGATGCACAAAGAAATACCCGTAGTCGATATTGAACTGGACGATGCGTCCGGCGCGATTACTCGTGTGGATGACGTGCATAATGCCGCGCACATTCCAATCGGCATTGCGTACAAGAACGACATTCTCGACCGCAAGGCACTCAACAAATGGTGGTATGGGCGTTCCATTCCAGCAAGCCGTCAAGGCATCCAACAAGCGCTCGCTATTCTGCGTATCGGCAGCACGCAAGAGCTTATCGATAAAAGCTACGGACTTAGCCTTTCGGATCAGTATTGGATCAAGGAGAAAGGTTCCTCGTTGGGATGGGCTGAGATCAATTTTTTCACAAATGATTTTTCCCGTGACATCGGTGACATTCTTTTTGGCGGTCACAGCTCCAGTGCGAAAATCGATTTGATGTCCCCGGACAACACCTCCGATGGTTGGCTACGCAAAAAGTGGACGATCATCGACGGCAAGCGCTGCCTCATTAAAGGCGGCAGTGGCGTGAACCAACAGGAGCCATACAATGAAGTTATTGCTTCTGAGCTGATGGAAAAGCTCAACATCCCTCATGTTCCCTATCGGATCATTATGCAGGGCGATTATCCTTACAGCGTTTGCGAAGACTTTATCGATGCGGACACGGAACTTATCTCTGCTGACTACATCATGAAGTCTCAAAAGAAAGCAAATCACCTCTCGACATATCAGCATTACCTTAACTGCTGTGCCGCCTTTGGCATCGCTAATGCACAGCAAGCCGTAGACCAAATGATTGTCATCGATTATTTACTCGCCAATACTGACCGTCACTATAATAACTTCGGTGCGATTAGAAACGCCAACTCCTTAGAGTGGATCGGTTCTGCGCCGATCTACGACTCCGGTACATCTCTTTGGTGTAACACACCGACCAAACTCATCCGTCCGCTGGCCTCTGATTTGCCTTCAAAGCCGTTCAAAGAGACGCATGAGGAACAACTTAAACTCGTATCGTCTTTCGATTGGGTCAACTTTGAAGCGTTACAGCGCTTTGGAAACCGTGTGTGCGAAATCTTCGCAGAGTCCCCCTACCTCGACTCCGAACGCTGTGTTTGTCTTTCGAGCGCATTAGACCAACGTATCGAACGTCTTGAAGGTTTGGCGCTAACCATGAACCATGAACAGCACCACAGTCCAAAAATTGAAGAAGAATTTGAAATCAAGCTGTAAAACCGGAAGTACTTCCGGTTTTTCTTTTCTCATTGAAATCAAATTAAAAAGCTATTATAATATTCTATATGAGGAGTGAACGACTATGAAGAAAAAGATCACAGCAATATTGATGGCGGCGGCGCTTACGGTATCGCTTGCGGCGTGTGCGGGCAGCAATACCGAAAGCGCCGTAACGGAGAGCTCCACATCCAGTGCGGTAGGCAGCACGATATCGGAAAAGAACGATGCGAGCAGCAAACCGACTGCAAGCTCAAGCACTGCAAGTGCAAAGCCTACGGCGACGCCAGGCGCAAAAACGGAAAGCAGCAAAACCGAGAGCTCGAAGGGAAGCAGCTCGTCTGCCTCGTCTAAAACGGAGAACAGCGCAACGAGCAAGCCGTCGTCTTCAAGTTCTTCCGGCAGCACAGCATCGAAGCCGAGTTCAGCCGCAAAACCGTCTGCCACAACGAAGCCCAGCTCCGGCAGCAATACTGTGAGCAATCCGTCTTCCGGCAGCAGCGCGACTGCAAAACCCTCGGCCACTGCAACGCCGAAACCTACCGTACAGCCGACCGCTGCACCGACAACAAAGCCTACTTCTAAGCCGTCTGCGACTGCAACGGCTAACCCCGCCACGAAACCCACAACCGCTCCGACGGCTAAGCCTACGGCAGCTCCTACATCAAAACCGACTGCTGCGCCCACAGCAACTCCGAAGCCCAAAGAAAAAGTTTGGGTCGTAGATGTTCCTGCAAAGGAAGAAGTTGGCCATTGGGAAGAAGAAGGGTACTGGAAGAGCGATTGGGTGTATCAGTGTAATGCATGTGGAACTCAATTTTCTTCGGTAGAAGATTTTTATGTACATTCAGATGAAGAATGGGATAAAGGAAACGATCATGGTAGTTATACGCAAGTTCCGGGAAATACACGTTGGATTGTGACGGGTCAGCATTGGGTAGTTGATGAGCCTGCGCAAGAAGAACAAGGGCACTGGGAATATAGATAAAAATTGAATATTGCAGCATGAAGCATCCGTTTTCTCGGGTGCTTTTTTACTGCAAAAATTCAAACCGTACTTTTTGAGTGCGGCTTTTTTCATACAAAAATCTAACGAAAGGAATGGCAAAAAATGAAGAAAGCAAAACGGATTTTGGCCGGAGCGCTTGCGGCGTTAATGCTTACGATGTCACTGCCGTTAAGTGCTCTGGCGGATGAAGCCGACGTGCCTGCGGAAAGTCCGGGCTTTGAAGTTTCGTTTGATGTAGATACCGGGCAGGAAGAAGTTTCGGAAGCTCCTCCGGCAGATATTGAAGCGACACCGGAGCCTACCCCGGAACCTACCGCAGAGCCGACGCAGGAGCCAACGCCTACGCCGGAAAGTACCGCTACACCGGCCCCGACGGCAGAGCCTACCGCAGCTCCTACGGTTACACCCGAAGTTACCGCAACGCCGACAGCAGCGCCTACAAGCACGCCGGAGCCGAGTGCTGCCGCATCTCCTACGCCCGCTGTACCGAGCGCATCCCCTGCTGTAACGCCGACGCCTACGCCGTCACCACAGCCGGTGGTGAACCCAGTAAAGCTTGAGCACGACGTATTGAATAATGTAGATAAGGTATGTATCTACCTGTTCCCTGTGCCGGGTGATAACGAAATCACACAGGAATACAGCGCCGAGCACAAGGCGATAGATATTGCCGCATCAAGCGGATCGCCTGTATATGCGGCAGAGGATGGCACTGTAAGCTATGTGCAGATTTGGGACGGGTCGTATGACACCACCGGCATGATGAGCTACGGTCACATGGTCGAGATCAGGCATGCGGACGGCAATACGACACTGTATGCACATTTATCTGAGATCAATGTGCAGCAAGGCGAAAAGGTTGTGCGCGGGCAGCGCATCGGGCGTGTCGGCAGCACGGGAAATGCTACCGGCCCGCATTTGCACTTTGAAGTCATCACTTCGGAGGGCAAAGCCGATCCGGCAGAATACCTGTGGACAATGCCGGGCGAGTGGATTATGAGCTATGCCGCCGATACAGAGGCAGGAATATCTCCTACTGCTGTTGGCGATGCAGGCAAATCCGTTGTACATTTTTATTCGCTCGCCAAAGAAACGACGACAACAGTGACCGGCTCATTAGGTCATCTGCCCACAAAGACGATTAAGTCAGGTTCAACCGAATATCCGGCATATTGTCTCGAAAAAGATAAGCTAATTTGGGGCGGCATAGATTTTACATGGTCGTCGTTTACTGTGCCGCAGCAGACGACTATGAAGGCTATCCTGGCGGAAGGCTTTCATGAGACAAATTCTCTGGATAAGTCCGATTGGGGTAATGCACAAGGCAGCGGTTATAAAGGCAATTACGCCAATGAAACTGCAAAATGGCTTGTCACGCAATACCTGATCTGGGCAGCCGAAAAAAACTACATCACCAAGCACAGCAATACAAGCTGGACATGGAAATCGCAGGTCGATACCGACCTCGAAACCATTGCCAAAAATGCGTATAACCCTACAGTAGTTCGCAGCTACTACGCTGAGGTCAAAGCCAAGCTGCTCAATGCTTATACGATTCCCTCCTTTGCATCAAGCAGCTCATCCAGCTTTTCGACGACAACAAAACTGTATTGGGATGGCAGTAAGTATACAGCAACCGTCACGGACAGCAAAGCTGTTGCTGCCTATTATACGTACACCTATAACGGTATAACGTTCACCAAAAACGGCAATAAGCTCACAATCTCGACCACAAAAGAGTATCCGTCGGGCGTTGTTGCAACGGGATCGCGTACCATAGGCGATGACAGCAACCTCGCTTGGTGGAAATGCACAGATTCTGCTATACAACTTATAGCCACACCACTTGGCAAGACTAAAACTGTACGCAGTTATCTCAAAGTGCAGACGGTTACACCGTCCTATTACATCTATCTAAAAAAGTCCAGTGCTGACACATCTATGACTAATGGTGATAATCGATACAGCCTTAAGGGTGCTGTGTACACCGTTTACAGCGGCAATACAGCAGTAGCGACTATAGCCACGGACGCATCGGGATACGGATACACAAATGTTGCCCTCCAAAACGGACGGTATTCCATCAAGGAAACCACTTCTCCGAAAAACTACTACAAGGACAAAACAACGCATTGGGTAACGATTTCTTACGGAGACGCTGCATTAAATGTATCAGATGTTCCGATACCATTGGAGTATAGTATTAACCTCACGAAGACGAGTGCCAATGTCTCTATCACAAACGGCGACAGTGGATACAGCCTCGCCGGAGCCGTGTATAAAATCTATAACAGTTCTGGTACAGAGGTCGCATCCATCACCACGGATTCATCGGGCAAGGGCACTTCAAATGTGAAACTCAAAAACGGCACATATACCGCCGTGGAATCCAAAGCGCCTCCGGGGTATGCTTTGGACACGACAAGGCATACCGTTAGGATCAACAACGCTAACGCAGCTCTGAATGTCAGCGATGTGCCTTTGATTAAGACGGTGACACTAACCAAAACGAGCGCTAACACGTCAATCACGGCAGGCAACAGCAATTATAGCCTTGCCGGAGCTGTGTACGATGTGTATGAAGGTAATTCTGCTACGGGTACGCCGGTTGCATCGTTCACAACTAACTCGTCGGGCGTTGCGACGTTAAGCCGCAAACTCATCCCCAATACGACATATACAATTTTGGAACGAACCCCACCTCCCGGATATGTAAAAGATACGACGGCTCATTCGTTCTATCTTGCTTACAACTCGGCAACAATGAATGTGGTGGATGACCCAACGACCATTCGTCTTACGGTTAAGAAAAAGGATTCTGAAACCAATACCAGTGTGGCACAGGGCAACGCTTCGTTAGCGGGAGCGCAGTATAAAGTGACCTATGTCAACGGCACAAAAACCATTGAAAATATTGTTACAACGAATAGCTCGGGGTCTGCAACGCTTAGAGGTCTTCCGATTGGTGTGACGGTAACCGTGCAGGAAATAGCTTCTCCGCCGGGCTACAAGCTCGATACGCGTGTGCATACTTATGTGACCACAACAGAGACAGAAAAGATTGAATACAATCTCGAACCCGAAGATTTTACGGAAGATATTTTCAAAGGCAAAATCTCGCTCACAAAGCAGATTGAAATGCTTGGCGCGGATGCGCAGCTTGAGCAAGGTGCTGAATATCAGGTGTATCTCAAGAGCGCAGGCAGCTACGATGCCGCAAAAGACACAGAGCGAGATTATCTTGTGACCGGGGCGGATGGCAAGTCGATCACCAAAGACTTGCCTTACGGCACATATACGCTGCATCAGGTTAAGGGTGTGCCGGGGCGCGAATTTAAAGACATGGATGTTGACGTCCACGAAAACGGAAAAACGTATGAGGTGACGCTCACAAACGAGCTCAAGTATGCTTCTTTGAAGATCGTGAAGACCTCCGAAGACGGCAATGTTGCCGGTTTTACATTCAAGGTCACACGGCTTGCGGATGGGTATAGTAAAACATATACCACCAATGCGGCCGGTGAGATCATTACAGATCAGATGCCTGTATACGTCGATGCAGATGCTACGCAGCTGTATGAGTACAAGGTCGAAGAAATCAACGTGCCGGATAAATATCGCACGCCGGATGCACAGACGATAACACTTATCTATGGGCAGACGGCAGAGATTCGTTTTTACAACAAAATCTCACGCGGCACGCTTGAAATCCTTAAAGTAGACCACGACGGTGTGACACCGCTTGAAGGCGCGAAGTTTGAGATTACAGACGATAACGGTAATGTAATTGCAACCGAAACTTCCGGGCCGGACGGAAAAATCAAGGTAGACTCGATCCTTTACGGACAATACCACTGGTCAGAGGTGATGGCTCCGAAGGGCTATGAACTTGATGATACCGTGCATGACTTTGCAATCGAGCACGATGAGCAGATCGTAGAAGTTACGCAGGAAAACACACCGAGTGTGGGCTCCATTACAGCTAAAAAGGTCGATGCCGATGGCAATGCTATGCCGGGCGTAGAGTTTACGCTTGAGTACAGCACCGACGACGGCGCGACATGGGCCCCGGTAGAAGCCAGAGCAGAAGACAGCAAGCCCTCCATCGGCGGATGCACAAGTGCAGTCGTTGACGGCGCACTTATAACCGATGAAAACGGCGTCACTACCTTTAATGGGCTTCAGGTCGATAACCAGACCGTTACAATCACCTACCGTTTGACCGAAACCGGCACGAAGTCCGGCAACACATTGCTCGCAGCGCCTTTGTTTATCGGCAGCTTGCCGCAGGTGCTTAATGACGGTACAGAAACCGTTGATGTGGTTGTTACAGCGGTCAACAATCAAAGTTTTACATTGCCGTCTTCAGGCGGTAACGGCATGATGGGCGTGCCGGTAGGCATTGCTCTCGTACTGATTTCCGCATCCTGCATTTTAATGCTGATGCGAAAAAAGAGATTTTAAGGGGATTCTACAACCCTTGGAATAATAAACGAAGAAAGGAAATGAGTAGAAATGGCAAAATCCAAGTTAATCTCTCGCATTGGTGCTTTGGCTTTAGCAGCAGCTCTGGCCTGCACCTCTCTGATCTCGGCGTCTGCCGCAAGTATTGCAGACGCTACGATCGACACCTCAAGGACGGCCAACCTCACACTGTACAAGTACGACTTTACAAATGCGAAAAAAGACGGCGTTTGGAACGAGGGCAGCTATGTTTCCACCGGCCAGTACGACCAGCGCGTTAACGACACGCTTGGCGGAGCAACGCGCAAAGGCGACACCGATACAACGTCCGATCTCGGCAACGGGCAGACCTCGAACGGCTATGCAATTAAGGGTGTAGAGTACACGTACTTAAAGGTTGCAGACATAACCCAGTTTACGGAGTCCGCAAATGACGGTCAGACATCGGAACACGTTGAAGTGCTATATGCCATCGACAAGACCAAGGGCGCAGATATGCTCGCAGCACTCGGCCTTGAAAACGGCAAAGACAGCTATGCAAACGCGAACAAGCTGGATGATGCAAACTGGTATTATCAGTCCGACGTGCTGATTAAGGCGCTGTCCGACAGCCTGACTGCAAATGCAACGACCACCAAAAACGCTCTTGAAGCATACGTTGCGGCAAACGGCGGTACTAAAATGCTGGAGACCGATGAGGATGGTAAGACCGAGGCAAATGACTTGCCGCTCGGTCTTTACCTGCTCGTCGAAACCAAAGTGCCTGAAATGGTAACGGGCACCACGGATCCGTGCTTTATCTCCCTGCCGATGACGAGCGTTGACGGCGGTATGACCAACGGCGACACGAACGGTAACATTACGACCGGCGGTCATGACTGGCTCTACGACGTGACGATTTACCCGAAGAACACCACCGGCATTGTAACGCTCGAAAAGACGGTTCGCGAATCGAAAACAGATACCGGCAAGAACAACGCCTCCGATGTTATCACCGACGGCTTTGCACACAATGCAACCGCATCCGCCGGTGACACGGTGGAATACCAGATCATCAGCACGCTGCCGACGATCACGTCTGCGGCCACCAATATCAGCGATTATACCTTTAAGGATGTTCTTGCACGTGGTCTTTCCTACAATGGCGAAGTAACGCTCGAATTCTTCAAGGATGCAGCTTGCACGCAGTCTGTTGCAAAGTGGACGGAAGCTGACAACAAATTCACGGTTGCAAAAGCCGAAAACAGCGATAAGTCCTACACCATGACCATTGCGATGACCGATGCCGGTCTCAAGGAGATCAACACAGCCAATACAGCTGCGAATAACGCCAACGGCGCTCTGTACGCAGGTTACAGCAACTACACGCTCCGTATTCGCTACAACGCAAAGCTCAACTCCGATGAATCCCTTGTTTACGGCGACAACGGCAACGAGAACAATGTTGTTCTGACTTGGAAGCGTTCTAACGATAAGTATTTTGACACGCTCATCGATGACTGCCATATCTATACATACGCGATTAACGTTGCCAAGACCTTTAGCGACGGTAAGGCAGAACAGACGATGTTCGATCACGTTCTCTTTAAGGCACAGAATGAAACAGACGGATACTATGTTGTCGCTGCTCTAAACGCTGATGAGGGCATCTGGTATGTCACCGGCCACACGGATAAGGAAGCCGAAGCTACTGCGCTGTATCCGGTAACATGGAATACCAAGCCCGGACAGATCATCCTTAAGGGCGTCGAGGATGACCAGTACATCTGGACAGAGCTTGAAACGGCCAACGGCTACACGCTGCTCAAAAATAACATTGACGTAACGATCAAGTCCGTCGATGATGTAAACCGCCCATGCGACATTTACAGCAAAGATACGCTTGGTGTTATCCAGAACGACCCGCGCTACAACTTCCCGAACAATGAAGATTATAAGCTCGCGAACATCCCGCAGACGCAGCTCGCTCATAACTATCAGACTGCATCTGCAACGGTTGACGGTAACGACGTCACAATGCTCGACGATGAGATGGATACGGGTTCCACCAACGCGATTGCACCGTTGGCAGTCGTGAACACCAAGGGTTTCGAGACTCCTATGACCGGTGAAAACGGCACATGGGCGCTTGCTATCGGCGGCGTTCTCGTCTTCTGCCTCGGTACTTCCGCATTCATTTTCTTTTTGGTTTTCAAGAAAAGAAAAGAGCAGGAAAATAAGTAAGAGTACACCAAAATTTTGAATTAGGTTTACCTCGCAGGGAGGGCTCAGTGACAGCACTGAGCCCCACCCAAAGCCTGCAACGTGTGTGTAGGCTTTGGGTGAAAAGGAAAAATTAGAGAAGGTGAAAACGTGCCTCAAAAGCGAACGCACAAAGGTGTGCAGATTACAGCCATCATCATCGCGATTTTACTGCTGTGCGTCGCGGGATTTTGCGCGTATCTGCTCATCCATAACCAACAGCAAAAAGCTGAGCAAAAGGAGATGTTTGCAACCATAGCCGAAAAGGTGGACGCAGCTGAAAGTGAGTTGGGAGATTTGGAGCAAATCGGCAATGCGGCACAGTTACTTGAAGTATATCGAGCGCTGCACGGATATAACGCAGACTTTGTAGGCTGGATACGCGTGCCGGGCACAGAGATCAACTACCCGGTGATGCAGTCGCCGGATGAGCCGAATTTTTATTTGCGCCGAAACTTTGAGAAGGCGTACAGCAACCTTGGCACGCCGTATTTACAGGAAAACTGCGATATACGCACGTGCGATAACTTGATAATTTACGGCCACCACATGCTTGACGGCGGGATGTTCAGCGACCTCGAGCTTTATAAAAAGGAAGCATTCTTCGAGCAGCACAAATACGTGCGTTTTGACACATTAGACGAGCTGGGACTATATGAGGTCATGGCGGTTATCATCACAACGGCCTATCAAGCAGACAGTTTTCAATACTACAACTACGTAGAAAGCAACGAATTAACCTTTAATACATACGTCAACGAATGTAAGCAGCGTGCCTTATATGATACGGGCATGGATGCTGAATACGGAGATAAATTAGTTACTCTATCGACGTGCGAATACAGCAGCGATAACGGCAGGCTGATCGTCGTCGCCAAAAAGATTGGAGGGATCAAAAAATGAGCAAACGTAAAAACACCATTATCATTATCTGTTTCATAATTGTGATCCTGCTCGGTGCGGGTGCAGCTGCGTACCCGTTAATTGCATCGATTAACAACGAGCACACGCAATCGCTCGTACAGACGGAATACGAAGAAAAGCTTCAGCAGCTTGACACTTCGGAAATCGATGCAGCGTTGGCGGCAGCACAGGAATATAACAAAACAATCTCCACCGTACAAATTGAGAACATCGATAAAATCAAAGCCGACCTGCCGCCATACGCAGATCTTCTGAACCTTGCCAATAACGGCATCATGGGCTACATAATGATACCGGCCATTAACATAGACCTGCCTATATACCACGGCACGACCGGTACGGCGATGGAAAAGGGCGCGGGCCACATGGAAGGCACGTCGCTGCCGGTGGGCGGTATCGGCACACACGCCGTGATCTCCGCACACTCCGGCATGGCAAGCGCAAAGCTTTTTACCGACCTCGATAAGCTTAAGCTTGGAGATATGTTCTTTATCACGGTGTGCAACCAGAAATTAGCTTACGAAGTGGACAACATCGCAGTGGTGGAGCCCACAGACATTGATTTGATCCGTATCGATACGCAGCAAGATTACGTCACATTGCTCACCTGCACACCGTACGGCGTCAACACACATCGGCTGCTTGTGCGCGGCCACCGGGTGGATATGGCCGAAGAAGCCATAGCGGAGGTTGAAGAAAAGGCAGTGCCGGAGGGCAGCACGTGGATAGAAAAATATGCGGAAGGGCTTGTGATCGGCCTCATAGCTTCCTTTGTGGCGATGCTGTTGCTGCTGATAGTTCTTCTGATCCGCCGCAGGCAAAAAAAGAAAACCGGCAACATTGCCGGTTCTGAAAGGAAGTGATAGAATGCCAAACGCTTATATAGAGCTGATTGATAGCCTGATTTTACAGCGGCAAGCACTTAAAATATCGCAGCGCGAATTAGCTTCTGCCGCCGGAGTTTCGTGGACGGAGGTTGCACTCATGGAGCAGAAAAAGCACATGGTACAGCTCCGGGCACTGCTGCGGATAGCAGACGCGCTCAACTGCAAACTGGTGGCCGTGAGTGTCGAATAAAAACATTGCCATATAAGGCGATTTCTGGTAGAATATAAACGAACTGCAATATGCGGTTCGGGTGCTGCCATAAAACGGTGGACGGTTTGGCCCTCAGATGCGGATTTTCCGCACCGTACGAGGGAACATTTCTTGGATATGAAAATATCCCTCAATCCAGTACGGAGAGAGGGATGACGCTTATGAAGCTCGAGCTGAACTTTAGCGATTTGTGCCAGTTGGCACTTGTCATCATTGCTCTGATCGAACTATTTCGTAAACGCGAACATAAAAAGAAGTGAGCCGCCCCATGCCAAGGTATCGGCTCAACTTCTTTAAGCTATACTGAGGGCTAACCGTTCATCGGCAGCACTCTTTCTATCTACAAGTATAAACGACCTGTGAGGGAATGTCAAGAATGAACTGTTTCAAAAGTTATACCTTTTGATTCAATGTATATTCATGTGTCAAAAGATATACTTTTGTAGTTTTGAAATGTAGCAAAACTATTTGGTATCTTTTGGCACGTTTTTGGTTAGGGAGGTATTTAATGATTATTTTCTATGCCCGGTGTTCTACCGCAGAGCAAAACGAGGCGCGACAGCTGGGAGATGCACATGCTTGCCATGCAGAGAAGATCTACATAGATAAAGCATCCGGCAAAAACAGAGATCGTCCGCAGCTTGAAGCTATGATAAGCTTCGCCCGGGAAGGTGATAAAGTCGTCTGTTCGGATATATCCAGAATTGCACGCAACACGCGCGATCTACTTGCCATTATAGACGAGCTGCAAAAGAAAGGTGTTGCTTTCCAAAGTCTGAAGGAGTCAATCGACACCTCTACCCCGCAAGGTCAATTTATGCTGACCGTATTCGGAGCATTAGCGCAGCTTGAGCGCGATTGCATCCGGCAGCGTACTGAAGAAGGGCGCCGCATTGCGATGCAGGAAGGTCGAATTAACGGACGGCCGAAAGTGCAAGTCGACAAGAAACAGTTTCTGCAAGTCTGTGCAAAATGGCGTGCTCACGAAATTACAGCCATAGAGGCACAGAGGCTTACAGGACTTACAAGCAGCACGTTTTATCGGCATGTAAAAGAAATGAAAATTTAATTATCACTTGTTATTGAAATGATTTTATGATAGTATTAAAATAACGATAAAGATATATTCAATTTCAGACAAAAGTTGCACTTTATGCAGCTGAAATAAAATCAAAGCGAGAGGAAGTAAAATCATGAAGATGAAAAAAACGTTTGCGTGTCTTCTGGCCGTTCTGTTGATCTTCGGTATTATGCCGACAAGTGTATTTGCGGATGAGACTTCTGACGGAGAAAGCACTGACGAACCGCATTACAAAGTCGCTGTTCAGCTGACTGACTCAGAAACGGATTTCACAAACGGTAATCCGTATTACAGCCTTGAGGGCTCTGTGTACGACATTTACAAGGATGTAGACGATCCTGAGTATTGGGAACACGAGCCATACGCAACAACGCAAGCTACAGATGCAAACGGTTACTGCGAGGTTCCGGGCGGATTGCCGAGCGGAAATTATGTTGCGATTATGCGCACAAGAGCAACGGGGTATCGCTACGATCGGAATCATTACGTTTTTGGAATCACGGATAAGGATGTTCTCTTAACCGCTACAGTAAAGCCCAGTTCGATTACCATGAAAATCTACAAAAACGACCGTGATTACGGCGCAGCAGCCGGTGATGCAACGCTTGGCGGCGCAGTTTATCGCGTATACTATCCGCAGGGTACAGGCGAAACCTATAGCGACATTACGACCGACAAAACCGGTTTTGCTATGGTGGAAAATATGCCTTTCGGAAAAATCCGTGTGCAGGAAATCACAGCGCCGACCGGCTACAAGCTGGACCCGATTGTACACACGTATAATATCACAGCCGGCGGTAATGAAGAACCTTTTGTTCTTGACAATTTCAGTCTCAGAGATGAAGTTATCAAAGGTCAGATTGCTATAAAAACGCAGTCTGACATTGCGCTGCTGTCGCTCGATACGCTTGACGCACAGGATCGCAAATTCGAGGTTTACCTTGCATCCGCCGGAAGCTACGACGATGCAAAAGAAACCGAGCGTGACATTGTAACCGCCGATGAGAATGGCACGGCACTTACGAAGCTTCTCCCTTACGGCACATATACCGTGCGTGAGATCGGCGAAGACGGCGAAGTGCTGTCCGAGGGCTTCAATGCTTCCATCATCGAAGATAAAAAGACCTATGTATACACGTCCGACGGAGAGCCGGAAGAAAAGCCCGAGAGCACAGCAACACCGGCACCGACAGAAGAGCCGACTGCGACGCCGGAGCCTTCTCCTACTCCTACAGCGACGGCAGTACCCACTGCAACACCTACGGCAGCGCCCACAGCAGTACCCACTGCAACACCTACGGCAGCGCCCACAGCAGTACCTACAGCAGTACCTACAGCAGCGCCCACTGCGGTTCCTACAGCAACGCCTACGCCGACATCTTCCATGCCGAAAACCGGCAGTGACAACACGGTCGTTTATGCTGCAATCATGATCCTGATGATCTCCGCAGCGGCTATGAGCGTTATTATTTATCGTAAGCACCGCAATGTAAAATAAAATATCTCCCATACGCAGCGTAAGCAGGTGCCGATAATTCAGCACCTGCTTTTTGCATACTTGATTTGAAGAAAGTCTCGCGCTATAATTTAACTGAGGAGCTGATTTACATGAAAAAGAAAATCACAGCTATTTTAATGACAGCAGCATTGATGCTTACCATGGCGGCGTGTGCGGGCAACAGTACAGCGGATACCGGCGTTGAAAGCTCTGCATCCAGTGCAGTGAGCAGCAAGCCGGTTTCGAACACAAGCTCCACGGCCGCAAGCAGCGCCAAGCCGAGTGCATCGGCGAAGCCTACGGCTACTCCCTCTGCCGGTACTGCGGCAACGGTCAAGCCTACCGCAACGCCGAAGCCGGAGAGTAAAACCGAAAGCAGCACGGCAGGTAAAGCGAGCGCGACGGCTACACCGAAACCGGCAGCAACCGCAAAACCGAGCAGCTCCCATACTTCTAACAGCAAGCCTTCCGGCAGTGCGGCCAGACCTACAGCCGCACCGACTGCGAAACCGACAGCTGCACCCACCGCAGCTCCGACAGCTAAGCCCACGGCAGCTCCTACCGCAGCACCAACGGCGGTTCCCACCGCGACGCCGAAGCCCAAGGAAAAGGTCTGGGTCGTGGACGTACCTGCTCAAGAAGAAGTCGGGCACTGGGAAGACGTCTACTGGATGGGCAGCGATTGGGTGTATCAGTGCAATGGCTGTGGAGCTCAATTTGCAACTGTTGAGGAAATAAACGACCACACTTGGAGCGAATTTGACAAAGGAAACGACCATGGTGGTTACTCCATGGTTAGTGGAGAACCGTACAAGCATTATACAGGAGAGAAATATTGGGTCGTAGATACTCCTGCGCAAGAGGAAGTCGGCCATTGGGAATATAGATAAAAGTTAATAGATCAGGCTAAAGCACTCGTTTTTCGGCGAGTGCTTTTTTAATGTTCAAATTCAAGTCGTATCCCCATGATGCGGCTTTTTTCATATACAAAAAGTTTGAAAGGAAGCAAAAAAATGAAAAAGAAACTCAAAAAGTCACTTGCGTGTCTGCTTGCAACGCTGCTGATTTTCAGCGCCGTACCGATGAGCGCTCTTGCCGATGAAGCAGCTGCACCGGCTACAGTAACTGATGAGATCACAGCTGTTGAGCCGGAAGAAGCTGCTGCACCGGGCGCGGAGCCGGATGCAGAACCTAAACCGGAAACCACGGCAGAGCCGACCGCAACGCCGGAGGCAAGCACAACCCCCTCGGCCAAACCGACAGCAGAACCCTCACCGGAGGCAACAGAGGAACCGACTGAATCGGAGGTCAGTGCAGAGCCGGAAGCAACGGCTGAACCCACTGCCTCCCCCACGCCAAACCCGGAGGATGAAATCAGCTTACTGGCGCTCGGCGATGAGGCGGTTACGCGTTACCGCACGGTAGGCATCAACGGCAATTTCAGTTCCAACTATTTGTATGATCTCGGTCAATACCCGCTCTACGATATCCTGTTCAATGGCACAAGCTATCCGGCCTACTGTTTGCAGCATGGTAAAGGCAGAGTCAATAATGGAGCTTATGTGCAGCGGGATAATTTCGGCATGACTGAAGCTATGCGCCGCATCGTGGCTTACGGCTTTAACGACACAAACGCTTTGCAGGACGGCAATAACGGTTGGTACAGCGCCGAAACCGCCAAGATGATGGTCACACAGCATCTTGTTTGGCTGGCGTCCGAAGGCTATATTACCGTAGACGGTACAAACTGGTCTTGGGGTACTGGCATCGATAACGATGTTGAGCGCATGGCAAATCTGGCGTATAACAGTTCTGTTGTGCGCAGCTATTATGCGGAGTTAAAAGATCGTCTTTTGCGGTCGGAAATCGTCCCGTCGTTTGCAGGAAAAAACAGCGACGGCAGCGATGCACAGGAAATCGCTTTGCAGCTTGTGAATGGCAAATATACGGCCACCGTTACCGATACCAACGGCGTGCTGGATTTATTTGATTTTCAAAAAGCAGGCTTTGATATTTCCCGTAACGGCAATACGCTGACAATATCTACGAGCACGCTGCCGGAGCAAGAGACCACGATTATCGGTGCAGGCTACACCGTCGGCGATAAAAACAGCATCGCCGTTTGGGAGGACAGAGACCAGCAGGCCAATATTCAGCACCAAGCGACCTGCCCGGGCACAACGCAGACCATGGCGTACATCAAAATAAAAGGTGAAAAGCCCAAATATACCGTGACGCTGACAAAAACCAGCGCCGATGTAAAAATCACAAACGGCAACGCAAATTATTCGCTCGAGGGCGCAGTATATTATGTCTATAAAGATGTCAATATACCGGATTATCCGTATTGGAATTATAAGCCATATGCAACCTTTACCACGGACGCGAACGGGCACGCCGAACTTAGTAAGAAGCTCGAAAACGGCAACTATGTAACAATCGAGCAGGTGGCTCCGTTAGGCTACACGCTGGATACATCGGTTCATAGATTTTCCGTTGACGGTAAGAACACAGATATTCCAGTTGTTGATGACCCGGGTTACATACAGCTTACGATTAAGAAAAAGGATAGCGATAACAACACTGGCATTGCCTCTGGTGATGCTAAATTAGAAGGTGCAATTTACCGTGTCGCTTACCTTGAAAATGGTGTCACTGTAACGAAAGATATTACCATAAATGCAAGCGCAGTTGCTCGTCTCTCGAACTTACCGATAGGAAAACTGAAAGTTTGGGAGATTTCGGCTCCGATTGGATACAAACTTGATTCAACTGTACATGTTTATGATATTAAAGCACATCAGGTAACATCTGACATATATGAACTCGAACCAGAAGACTTTACGGAAGATGTCTTCAAGGGTAGAATTTCGCTGCATAAGCAATATGAAACCCTTGATGACCTCGCAGAAGAACAGGGCGCAGAGTTTGACGTTTATCTCAAATCTGCGGGCAGTTACGGTGCAGCCAAAGAAACCGAGCGAGACCACATCACCACCGGCGCAGATGGCATGGCAACCACAAAGGACTTACCTTACGGCACATACGTCGTACATCAAACAAAGGGCGGCAACGGCCGTCAGCTCGTCGAGGACTTTGATGTTGTAATCTCCGAAGATGGCAAAACGTATTCGTATGATCTTGTCAACGTGCAGAAAAATGCACAGCTCAAGATCGTTAAAACATCTGAGGATGGCGTAATCGAAGGCATCAAGTTCCGCGTGACGCGCCTTGAGGATAACTATTCCGCAGAGTATGTAACGAATACCGCAGGCGAAATCCTTACGGAAACACTTCCGATTTACGCGGACAAAGACGGCGCGACTAAGTATCAGTACAAAGTCGAAGAACTTGATACAGAGGAAACTTTTGGCTATCAGCTTCCTGACCCGCAGACCGTGGAGCTCAGTGAGGGCGAGGTCGCGTCTGTGAGTTTCCACAATGTGCCGATTAAAATCGGTACGAAGGCCACCGTTGAGGGAGAAAAAGAAGTCGATCCGCTCGATAAAGTTACGCTGACCGATACGGTATCATACACTGGCCTTGTTCCCGGTAAAGGGTACAAAGTAACCGGCGTACTGATGGATAAAGAAACCGGTGAAGAATTACTTGTGAATGGGAAAGAGATCACCGCTGAAACTACCTTTATCGCAGAAACAAAGAATGGCAGCGTAGACGTTACGTTTATCTTCGATGCAACGGGCTTGCATGGCAAAGAGATCGTCGTTTTCGAGGATTTGTACCGTGAGAACGTGCTGCTTGCTACCCATGCGGACATCAACGATGAAGGGCAGACGGTAAAGATTAAGAATCCTGAAATCGGAACAAAGGCAACAGCAGACGGCAAAAAGGAAATTACAGCGGATAAGATCACGATTACCGATGTTGTGAGCTATAAGGATTTGACCCCCGGTAAAGAATATAAGCTTACCGGTGTGCTGATGAACAAAGCCACGAACGATAAGCTGCTCATCGATGGTAAAGAAATCACGGCAGAAGCTACCTTTACGCCAAAAGCTCCTACCGGCGAAGTTGAGATGACGTTTACTTTCGACGCGCGTGAGCTGACAGCCGAAACTGAGGTCGTAGTTTTTGAAACGCTTTATCGCGACGGTATTGAAATTGCAGTACATGCAGACATCGAAGATGAGGGTCAGACGGTGAAGATTCTGCCGCTGCATGGCTCCATTATGACCACCAAGGTAAACGCAGACGACCCGACAGATAAAATCTCCGGCGCGACGTTCGGCGTTTACTCCGATGCAGACGGTGACGGCATCTTCAACGCTAAGACCGATAAGCTCGTTGGCACGCTTCAGGAAGGCGACACCGGCGTTTATACGCTGGATTCCCTCCCTTACGGAAAATTCTTCCTACACGAGGACAAGGCTCCTGAGGGCTTCGTACAGGACAACATCTACTATCCGTTTGAGATTAAAGAGGACGGGCAAATCGTAAACTTTGAGACTGTTCCCGGCAAAGATTTCCCGAACAAGCCAATCAAAGGCACTGTCACCACCACAAAGGTGGATGCTACCAACCCGCAGCACAAGCTTTCCGGTGCAGTATTTGAAATCTACCGCGACGCAGACGGTGATGGCCGCTACACAGAGGGTGTAGATACGCTCGTCGGCCGTATGGATGAAATAGAAACCGGCTTCTATTCCCTCTCCGACCTTGTTTACGGAAAATACCTGATTTACGAAGCACAGGCTCCGGCAAACTTCGTGCGCGATACGATCTACTATCCGTTCTCTATCACAGAAAACGGCCAGGTCGTGACGTTTGAAACAATCCCGGGCAAGGACTTCCCCAATAGCCCTGTTCCTAACCGCCCGAAAACCGGCAGCAGCCGCAGTGTTCTTCCCTACATTGCTTTTGCCGGTTCTGCTTTAGGTTTGACTACCGTACTTCTGGTTCGCCGCAAAAAGAGCAAATAAATTTTGAATAGCATTGCAAAAAGCAAGAGCGCCCGGATTATCCCGAGCGCTCTATGTGCAATGTTAATGAGGAGGTACATCTACTTTATGAGTAAGCAAATAAAAGCTATCATAATGCTACTAATTTTACTAATTTCTTTACGCACACCTGTTATGGCCGCTGATACCGATACCTCAAGCACAAATATTGACTCGACTATCAGTTGCTCTGAAGAAAATCAAGAAACTCAATTTTTGCTTCCGCTTGACCCGGAATCGCAGCTCCGCCATCTCAAATTTGAATTAGTCTGCGCAGCCATAATTGCAATATGTGCAATAGCTGCTGTTGTATCCGCCATTAAGATTATAAAAATCAAGAATTCACCGGCTGCAAAAGAACGATCCATACTTCGCCTTGATTCCAAACACTCACACAAGTATAAACAATAACTCCACCAGAATTATTTTTCGCAATAAGTTCCCCATTCTTTGTTAATTCAGTTCCAGAGTTTTCGCCTCTAAATTTCTCAACTACTTGATATTTTTGTTGGATTCCATCCTTCAAGTCAATATATGCTATATCACCTATTACGCATTCTTTCAATGTCTTGAAGCCTTGATAATTGTGATCTCCAATAAACCAGCCGCCCTTTGACGAACCCCAAAACTTGACAGCAACATCATCTTCATCCATTGCATTTTTCATTTCATTAGCATTCTCTTGGGTAATAAGCTCAAACTCATAGAGACCAACATCAATGTCGACTGCCGGAATTATAAATCTCCCTATATAGTGTTGGCTTTCTTCCGTGAAGTTCCGGCTGATTGGATGTAGCGTAAAATGACGAATAGCCAAAACAGATAAAACACCAGTAATTGAAATTACAAAAACAGCAATAAGCATTACAGATAATTTGTTTTTAGTTTTACTCTGCTTCACGTGTTTATCTCCTATTCTTTTAATATTTTGTATTAACACTATTTAGTCACCAAAGGAATTGTACCATGCACAAATTATTTATATACGCAAAGCTGTTCCATATTGGCCTATTTATTATAAACCTATCTTGCCTCATATTCAACATCTATAAAATCTTCACTCACACTTCAACCAGCAACAGTATTTTCATCTACTTATTAGGAGCTATAATCTGCGCGCTCGGAACACTCATAACTTTTGTTTTTATGATTTGGGAATTACGAAAATAAATTTAAACAACGATGCACATAGAATACTCAAATCACCCAAGTACTCTACGTGCATTGTTAAATGATGAGGTATACCAGACTTAATTTATCTTCAATTCAATTTTACCCATGCAGAGCGGAAAAGCCTACTATCTCCGGATAGCAGGTTTTTTTAATGCAGGAAGACCGGTCGCAACCCCGGCGGGGCAACCTGTAAATTCAAAAGAAAGGATGAGCAAATGCAAAAAAGAAAAAAACTCGCCGTGATCGGCACGTTGCTTATCGTGTTGGTCGCCGGTGGTATTGTATGGCAGGTCGTCGATGTCAATCGCACCGGGCGTTCGCCGGTATCAGCTCTATTTAAAAATGAAGGACAAGAAGCTTCTTCCAATGAACCGTCAGCTGATCCCGTTACAATCGTCTTGCGTGAGGAAGTGCCGACGCCAACACCATCCCCTACCCCATCGCCAACACCTACGTCGGCTCCAACACCGACGTCGACACCTACTTCTGCACCGGCAGAATCGTCAAAAACCGGAAGTACTTCCGGTTTTTCGACTGAAAGTCGGCCATCGGGTTCGCAAGTAGGCAATCAAAACACTGTTGAAGAACCCAAAACAACGCCAAAACCAACGCCAAAGGTCACGCCTACGCCTCGGCCGCAGGTCATTGAGGCAACGCCGGAACCCACTCCCGTCCCGGAGGTGCAAAATATCTCGCTTGATACATACAGCATCGATATTTTGCCCGGAGACAGCTGGCGCATCAACATTGCCGCAGCACCTAGTGATTTTTACAGCATGGGCGCGCAGTGGGTGTGCAGCAACTCCGCTGTTGTCTCTCTTGCCGGTTCCGATACTTCCGGCGTCACCATCACGGCCGTAAGCACAGGCTCGGCCACCGTCACCGTGTATAGCCGCAGCACCGGTCAATCCGCAAGCTGCACCGTCAACGTAAATTAAGAAAAGAGGTAACTTTATGAACATCTTAAATCAGCTCTATTTTCTCGCTATTTCACATTTACCGGCATCCACCGTCGCCACGATCTCCGGTGCACTCGAAAATGCTTTTAACAACAATGTTAAGCCGGAAATGAAAGCTATTGGAAATATTATCATGTATATTATCTCCGGCGTGCTCATCATCGCGTTCGTCGTGAAAGGCGTTTTCGTGTGGAGAGACTATCGTCATAACGGCGGAGAAATTCAATGGAACGTACTGCTCGTTCTGTTTATTTGCCTTGTGGTTGTTGTTTCCGCGCCCTCGTGGATGTGGAGCGTCATTGGGTGGTGATGACCTATGTTTGCAAGCTCATCACTCGAGGAAGTTTATCACTATGTGTACTATCAGCTCACCTCTGTTGCCCTCACTATGCTCGATGATGTAAACGGACTATCCATCAACTTCTTCAGCAACGAATTCATACAAGCTATTGTGAATTTCTTTACCCTGTTTGCTTGGGGGCTGGGATTGACCGGCGCAGCCATTGCTATAATGGACTTTGCCGTTTCCTATCAGACCGGTGGAGGCGGTAGCTTTGCCGGAACCGGCATGAACATGCTGCGACTTTTAGTCGCCCTGCTCACTTTTTCAAGTATTCCTATTTTGCTGTTTCAAACAAGCATGGATATTTACGGCACGGTGCGCAGCGTGGTCGTCGGATCAATGGACGGCGCAACCGTCGGCATAACCGATTTGGTCAAAGGCGCTGTGCAAAGTATGTTTAAATCTGTTTATGGCACACTGCCACCGGTTAAAATCGCAAACGGAATTTGGGAGTTCCTCAAAAAGCTTACAGACGGCTTCCAAGTCACTGATCCCGCCGATGCCGTACTTTCCTCAAATGCCGACTGGTGGGCGCTTATTCAGCTTATCATTCTGGTGTGGGCAATCTTCAAGATTTTCTTTTCCAACCTCAAACGCGGCGGTATCCTGCTCGTGCAAATTTGTGTAGGATCAATGCACATGCTTGCGCTTGCACGCGGATATACCGACGGCTTCGGAAGTTGGTGCAAACAGGTTGCAGCTTTGTGCTTTACTGCTTTTGTGCAAAACCTGCTCTATCTGCTCGCCATTATCATGATGCAGGATGCAGCCTCCTCAAGCCTGTATTTTTCGCTCGGCCTGCTGCTTGTTGCTGCCGAAGTACCGCGCATTGCGCAAATGTTCGGTCTCGATACTTCCGCAAGGGTCTCACTCGGCAACACTGCACACAACGTCTCCTCCGTGGTGTCGTTGGTCAAGCAATTCGCATAAGGAGAAAACATATGAACGACGATCAAAACTATTTTTTCTACCCGGAAAATCTCAGTGAAAAGGCATTGTTTTTCGGTTGGACGGGTATAAACCTTGTTATCATCGCAGTGGGGCTTGTGCTCTCTACCCTTATCTTTTTCTTCTCTTTTGTCTGGGTTCCGCTGTTGATAACCCTGCTGTATATGGTGTTGACTTTTACAACCGACAATCAATCACTGCTTAAAGTCATACAGAGATATATCAACTATCTGTTTTTAGACCAGCTCGAGTACTTCTGGGGCGAGCCTAAATATTAAATTGGAGCAAAAAATGAAATCAAACAAGAAAAACGACAAAAAGGAATCGGCAACGCAACAACTGCTGAATCTGAAGCAATTTGTGCCTCTCCAAATCGGAGATAACGGTGCGGTAGCCATTGAAGGTGAAGACGGCATGCTATACACCTACATCATGCTGCGGCCGGATAATATTTCAGTCCTCGGCCGCAGTGAGGTGCTTGCAAAAATTCGCAACCTTCAAAATATCCTTTCAGATGTTGCCGAGCTGCAAATGCTGTGCATGTCCTCGGCACAAAATTACGAGGATAACAAGCGTTACTACCGACATCTCGCAGAAACCACCGAATCCCCCATGGTAAAGCAGCTCTGCTTGCAAGAAATCGCTTATCTGGATGAAATCAACATCGCGATGAGCACAAGCCGCGAGTTTGCAATGATCCTGCGTCACCGTGCAGATCGTCTGGATGACGCTCGGCGCAGCATTATGCAAACTCTTAATCTCATCCGCGAACACCAGTTTCACGCTCGCATCGCAACAAAAGACAGCTTCAAGCGTCTGCTTGCTATTTACTACGTTGGAGACATTTACACGGAGCATGTTCCCGATTTTGACGGAATGCAATATATGGAGGTCAACAATGCCACTGTTTAAGAAAAAGGCTGAAATGCCTACACCGGAGGAAATTGAAGCAGGCAAAGTCAAATCCTACAAAGATTTAATCGCGCCCTCTGTAGTCTCCTTCAGACGTTCGCCGGGGTATTACATTCTCGGCAATACGTATCGCTGCGTTTGGGCGATCCGTTCATACGCAGAAACCGTTGAAAAAGATTCACCGGAAATTGCTTTGCTGCGCGAGCTCGGTGAATCTGACGGTATAACGCTGCATATCTACACACGTCATATGCCGACCGTAGAGCGCGATGAGATCTTTCACCGTGCCCAAAACCGCACAAATATGCAAAAACGCTCATCCTACAAGTTGCATGAACAGATTGAAGCCGATGAGCAGCTTACTACGCTTTCCCGCATGATCCGCGAAACACAGCGCACGAAAGAAACTTTTGTGTACTGCGCCGTTTTCATTGAACTGATTGCAGACAGCCTCGAGCGTTTACAATCGAAGCAGATCGAAACGCAAAGCATTCTAACGCACCATAAAATTTTAGTGGATAAGCTATACCTACGGCAGCTTCAAGGCTTTGAAAGCGTTAAGCCCAACGGCAAAAACGCTTTCGGCACAGAATTTGAGCGTGTTTTCCCAGCAAGCAGCGTTGCAAACCTGTTTCCTTTCTCCTACTCCGGCAAGAATGACAAAAACGGATTTTACATCGGCCGTGACCAGAACGGCAGCAACATCATTGTAGATTTTGACCGGCGCGCCGAAGACAAAACCAACGGGCATATCCTAATCCTCGGCAACTCCGGCGAGGGCAAATCCTACTTGATGAAGCTCATCATCACAAACGTCATCATGGCAGGCAAAAAAGTATATATACTCGACCCGGACAACGAATATGGAGAGTTGGTTAAAAACCTCGGCGGTACGTATCTGGATATGATGGACAGCAAATACTACATCAACGTGCTCGAGCCGAAAACATGGGTTGACCCGACGCAGGAAATCAATGAATTTGATGACTCCCCGGAAGCCTTTAAAAAGCAAAATCGCCTATCGCAGCACATCGCCTATCTGCGAGACTTCTTTTCCGTTTATCAGGACTTTTCCAGTGCGCAGCTCGACATCATCGAGATCATGTTAGAGGAAACCTATAAACGTCGCGGCATCACACCCCGCACGGACTTCACAAAGCTGACCTCTGAGGATTACCCGATTTTGAGCGACCTCTACCGCGTCATCGAAGAAAAGCTCGAAAGCTATGATGAAGAAGCCGCACTTGCCGCTAAAGCCGGTCATCCCGTTATGTACAGCCTCGAAATGCTCAAATCCGTCGGTCTCGGCCTGCGCGGTATTTGCATCGGCGCTATGTCTCGATACTTTAACGGGCACACCAACATACCGAATTCAAACTTTATCGATTTCTGCGTCAAAGATGCACTCACCACAAACGACAATCTGAAGAACGCTATGTTCCTGAATATCTTCTCCTATATGAGCCACAAATTCCTGACCGAAGGCAGATGCGACCTCTTTGTCGATGAGCTTCACGAGTTCGTGAAAAACCGTCTGGCAATCACCTACATCAACAGCTTTATGAAGCGTGGCAGAAAGAAGGAATCCGGCGTTTGCATCGGTTCGCAAAACGTGGAAGATCTTCTGAACCCGAGCGTTATCACATACACAAAGCCGCTCATGTCTATTCCGACCCACAGCTTTCTGTTTCATCCCGGTGCAAACTGCGATATTTCGGAGTTTCAGCGCACAATAAACGTACAGCCGTGGGAATATGAGATCATCCAGACGCCGAACCGAGGACATTGCCTCTATAAATGCGGTGCGGAGCGCTATCATCTCTCCGTCCGCGCCCCAGAGCACAAATCTGCACTGTTCGGTAACGCCGGTGGACGCTAAAAAGCGGAAGTACTTCCGCTTTTTATATTGAAATCTCGGTAAAATCGAGCAGTCATCTGACTGCTCTTTTTATTTCTATACAAGGAGATGAATGCCTATGGACGGAGCACGTCTTATTCTAAACGCAAGATACTTTCATATCGCCCAGACCGGTGAAAAAGCCACAAAGTACGCCTTTGTCGCCGAAGCCGCAGCCGGACTGGTGAACTACATTGCGACGCGTGAATCCGTCATTTATAACTACGATGAGCATTATAAGGAAGTGAGTGCCACAGAAGCACAGCGCGAAGCTATAAATCAATTTCTTGAGGTATCCCCTGACCTTGAGCTTTCGCGCGAATTCAAAGCCTACGACGAAGACCGCAGCGCCGCAAACGCCAGCGCTCTGATCTCACGTGCCGCACAATATGTCTACGGCATGACAGCAGAAGGTGACGTTAAGCCCTCGGCCCCGGCCACACGTGCTCAGCGAGAACGCATACAGGAGTTTGTAAACAAAGTACCGGCCATCCGTCAAACACCGGAATACAGCGACTACAAGGCATCCCCTACGCGTGAAAACGCAAGCGAAGTACTCTCTCATGCACTCGAAGTCGGTCTCGCTAATTCTGCCGACCCCGAAACGCTTGAAATCATGCTCAACTACATTGCAGAGCGTCCGGGCGTCGTCCATAACGAAGGCAAAGTGCACGGACTCTTTACCGTAAACGGTGCAGCTGACCTCGCTGCCGAAAAGGAGGCTATTGCCGCACATACCGGCAATATTTACAGCATGGTCTTCTCTTTACGGCGCGAAGATGCAGACCGCCTCGGGTATGACCGACAGGACGCCTGGTCTCAGTTGTTCGCCATTAAGGCGGACAAAATCGCCCAAGCGCTGCGTGTGCCGACCTCTAAGCTGCACTGGGTTGCTGCCGTGCACAACACAAAGCATCACCCGCACGCACACTTTATTGCGTACAGCACTGAACAAAAATCCCGCATATACCTTTCCGAAGATGCCATCGAGCAGCTGAAATCTGAATTTGTTTCGGAGATTTTCGCTGAAGAACGCCATCAGATTTTTACCCCACGTGAAGAAGCACGTCAACAGCTTGAAGACCGATTGGAGACCTTGTTCACACAGCTCGAGCATAACAGCAATGCTGCCGTTACCGATCTACTCTTGCCGGAAAAGCTTGCAGCGTTACGCAAGTCCATTGAAAGTGCATCCGGTCGGCATGTGTATAAATATCTGCCAAAAGACACCAAAGCCATGGTAGATAAACTGCTCGATGAGATCAGCGAAGTTCCGGAAATTAAAGAGCTGCTTACAGAGTACAACAAGTATCAACAGCAGCTCGAAGCTTATTATAAGACGCCGGACGAGCCTAAGCCCTTATCTGCCGCGACCACGCGCAGCAACTTGTATCCTTTGAAAAATCTCGTCGTACAGTATGCCTTGCAGTTCGAACCTTCACCCCCATTGACTCCCAAAACTGAAAATTCATCTGCAAAAACCGGAAGTACTTCCGGTTTTTCTTATTCTGATGCGTTGGATGAGCCTGAAAATGCACAAATGAATGAACCGTTCAAAGCGACATGGAAAACCAATGACATAAGCAGTTGGAGGGATAACATGAAAGTTCAAAGTTCTTCGCCGCCGTATGACGGAACAGCCGAAGAAAAATACCGGTATGCCCAGTACCTGCGTTACGATGAAAAATGTCCGCAAGACGCTATCCTGTGGTACAACCTTGCGGAGCAGCTCGGTCACACCGAAGCCGCCTATCAGTTAGCGCAGTATTATTTGCAAAAGGGCGAAGATCAAGACGTTGAACTCGGTAACTATTATTTGCTAAAAGCCAAACTCGGGTTTGAAGATACCCTGTTAGATAGCGTTAACGCCATGCAGCTTCAAGCAATCTCGGCGGGCAACACCTATGCAGATGCCATTGCCGATTTTGGGCCACCGGAAGCTGAAGAAAAGAAGCAGCAGCGCGCCATTAGCAGAGCCGCTTATTTCCTCGGCCGTATTTACACAACCGGCATTGAAATCGCAAACATAGACGGCATAGAGTCGGAAGATCTTCCCGCACTGCAAGTCGCAACTGATCCGCATAAAGCAGCAGCTTATTTTGAGTTTGCTTATAGAAGTGGGTATAAGCACGCCGCCTATTATCTCGGCAACTTGTATTTCCACGGTAAGCTCTCCCCTGCCGACAAACCGGATTATGAACGTGCCGCCGGTTGGTATATGGCCGATACTGAAAACCCCTATTGCCAATTTGCACTCGCAAAAATGATTGAACACGGGCAAGGCTTTACGCCGAATGTCGAAACCGCCGAAATACTTTACCGTAAGTGCCTAAACGCAAATGATTATTTAACTGCCGAATCCTCTTACGCCATAGCGCAGATGCAGAATAACGAGCAGCTGCCTTTAACCGATATGCAAAAGCTCTACAAAACTGCCGCTGAAATCTGGCTAAAAAACGATCATCCCGAAAACCATATTCACTTGCGTCTTGCACGCATGTATGAATACGGTCTTGGCGTGCCCGAAGATCTTTCACTTGCAATAGACCACTACAAGGCCGCACTGAAAACACCGGAAACCGAATACAAGCTCGGTCAACTCATGCAGCGTATCGACGGAGATGCAACGGAGATTTACGCACACTATGCGGCAGCACGCGTCGGTATGCTATATGCTGAAGAACATCGTCCTACATCGGCAACAGCACAACAAGCCGTGCGCCTCGCAACTATGTATCGCTACGGACTCGGATGCGATGCAGACCATGAAACCGCCGTGCACTGGTATACGGTCGCGGCTGAACGCGGCAGCATTTATGCACAGCAACGCTTAGAAGTCATGGAGATGCAGCGTATCCGTCAAGAGCAGCGTGCAGCAGAATACGCCGAAAAGCAACAGCAGCAACAGAACCTCAGCTTTGCTGCTCGCCTACTCAATACGATAGGCAACGCTTTGTGCCGCCAAACGCTGCGAGATCAACAGTCTGCCACTGCCACTACCGACCGAAAGCAGAGACGTATGCAGCGCCGGCTTAAACGAGCGCTCGGTCAAAAAGAAGACTACGAACAAATTTTCCAGTAATATCTTTAAGGGATCCCTATGAAGAAAAAAAGCAACAAAATCAACTTTAAATCTAATAGTTCACGAGCTATATACAATTATGTTCTCGAAAACAATTACGAAATTACTGTCAAACAAGCTTGTGACGAGCTTGCCGTAACACCGAGTCAGGTTTATAGCTTAATCGGCCTACTGCGAAAAAAAGGCATGAATGTCCGTGTCATCCGAAAATCGGTCGAGAATCAGATCTACCGAGAAGCACGACAGTACATAGAAGAACACAACTGTGAAATTTCTATCGCAAAGGCTTGTCGGGATCTTAATGTATCCAGAGAACAACTCAACAATATGATTCATAAATTCCGTAAAAACGGTATGCAGATTTCCATTATCCAAGCGAGCGACATCATAAAATTGCCGCTGAACAAAAATACTGAAGAAGCCGTATATCAGTATATTGTCGACCATAACTACTCTATTTCATCCAGACAAATGCGCACAGATTTATCCTTGACAAAACAGCAAACAAAGTCCTTTCTCCAAAAATTCCGTCGTAAGGGCATAGAAATTACCGTCTCAGAAAGTAAAAAGAGGAATTCAGATGCGAAGTCACAGTGAATATATTCCGCTGACGCAAGAGCAGATCGCGGCCGCACAGCACACAGATATTGCCGAATATCTGCGCGAACGCGGTGAAAAGGTGCAAAAAGAAGGAAACCATTACATCTGGAAAAAACACGATAGCTGCGTGATCCACGGCTATAAATGGTATCAAAACAGCACCGGTAAGCACGGCGCTGCCGTAGCTTTTGTGCAAAACTTCTTTCACAAAAGCTTCCCGCACGCTGTGCTCGAGCTCATCGGCAACCGACAGATCACTTTTGATCTCGCTGCCTCTCCTACCACCAAACGAGAATCAAAACCCACAGACATGATCCCCGTTGCTTTCTGCCTGCCGCCAGCTGCACCAGATAACCGTCGTCTGTATGCGTATCTCACGCATACACGCAGCATCGCACACGAGATTGTCAATACTTTCATTGATGAGCATTTAATTTATCAAGATAAACAAGGCAACATCGTATTTGTATGCTACGACTGCTTCGGCCGCGTAAAATCAGCTCATAAGCGCGGCACAAATTCCGCGCAGCGTTACCGTGGCTTTGTGACCGGCGGTGAGTTCAACTGCGGTTTTTCATACGCTAATGATAACGCCACGGTGCTGTATGTATTTGAAGCACCCATCGACTTGATGAGCTTTCTAACACTGCATCGGCATAAACCGTGGCACAGAGCAAGCTACTTATCGCTTGGCGGGCTTTCAGAAGATCCTTTACGCCGATTTCTCAAGGAGCACAAATCTATTCAACGTATCGCTTTCTGCTTTGATAACGATATAAATAAGCCCGAAAATCGAGGGCAAGAAGCCGCCAAACGCTTCATGCGGCAGTTTTCCGGCAAATACATAACCTCTATTCTGTGCCCGTGCAAGAAGGACTGGAACGACGTTTTGAGAGACAAAATTCAGAAAGGAGAGTTTCTATGACCCCACAGCAAATTATATTTTTATCCATCGTCGGTATTGCTTTGGTCGCTTTGATCTTTTTATCCGAGTCACAAAAGCGCTACAATTTGGACTCTATTAAGCGTAAAACCGTCGGCGACGGCCAGTATGGCACTGCCCGTTGGGCAACACAAGAGGAGATACAGAGTTCGACTATCCAAGTTCCTTACGAGCCGGAAGCGTGGAGATACAACAAAGAAAGCCGCCCGACTACCGCAGGCATCGTCGTTAATTTGACACAGAACAAAAAACAAATTCTCGCAACCATCGATCCTTCAGACAGCCACACTCTCATGGTTGCCGGAACCGGCGGCGGCAAAACCACCACCTTTATGATTCCGAATATCGAATACGCGCTCGCTTGCGGTACTTCCTTTATCTCAACGGATAGCAAAGGTGACCTGCTCCGTTTATACGGCAAGCTCTGCGAACAATACGGCTATACCTGTTTGAATATCAACTTCCGCACACCGATGAAAAGCGACAGCTATAATTACATGCAGCTCATCAATCTCTACATAGATATGTGGCGCGATGACCCTAAACGTGTAGACTACCACAGCCGCGCCGAGCGCTACGCAAAAGCTCTTGCAAACTCTATTGTCCACACAAAGGGCTTTGACGGCGGCGGTCAGAACTCGTATTTCTACGATTCCTCTGAAGGCTTGATCACCTCCATAATCCTGCTTGTTGCGCAATACTGCAAGCCAGAAGAACGTCATATCGTTTCCGTATTTAAAATACTTCTCGAATTCGTCCAAACCGTTAAATCAGCAAATGATGAGACCGATAGCCAAAGGAAAGTCAAGCAAACAAAACTGAATGAAATTCTCAGTCTTCTACCTGAAGATGATAAAATCCGTTGGTTTGCAGGCTCCGTACCGGGCAGCGAGGGTATGCAGTATTTATCTGTTATCACAACCTCCATGTCCCGCCTGCTTGCCTTCATCGACTCAGAGTCAGAAAACATTCTCTGCAAGAATTCCAAAATCACAGTCGCAGACATCTACCAGAAAAAAGTTGCCGTATTCATCACATTCCCGGAAGAAGACGCCACAAAACACGTATTGGTCTCCCTTTTTCTTAGCCAGATCATAAATGAAGCCATCGTCTATGCAGATGAACGCACAAAAGAAAACAAGCTTACACGCCGCCTTTATATCTTCGCCGATGAATTCGGCATTTTTCCTTATATGGGCAATATTCTCGGCATGTTCGGCGCTTCGCGATCCCGTAACATTATTATCGTGCCCTGCATCCAGTCACCGGCACAGCTCAGACAGACCTACGGTGCAGACGGCGAAACTATTATTCGAGACTGCTGCCAGACCGTTATTTTCGGTGGCTTTTCTCCCATGTCCGATACCGCCGTTACCTTCAGCAAGCTGCTTGGAAACCAGACTGTCGCTGCCGGTTCCGTTTCAACCAACAACCGGGAAGGCCGCGGCCTTTTTGGTAGTGGATCAAATAGCAGCCGCAGCGTCAACATGATTGCACGGCCATTGATGACACCGGACGAATTGCAGCTTCTGCCCTTTGGCAAATGGGTCATCAACCGGCGAGGCAGTCATCCGTTTATCGCCAATATGCCGCGCTACGATAAATGGGGCATTCGCCTAGAAGCTCCTTATATCTCAGAAACACGAGAGTATGTTCCCACCGCCTACGCCAAGTTGGATGATGTTATACGAACTATAAAAGAAGAAAAATGGCGACAGACCGTACAGGAAAAGCGAGAGTCTGCCAATCCGTCAGAGTCCGTGGGCAGCACCGCAGATTATTAAAAACCGGAAGTACTTCCGGTTTTTCTTTTATCAAAATCAAAACTCAGAAAGGAGACGCCAGTATGGCAAAGCAAAAGAAACCCGGCTTCGGCACGTACATTACGACACTTGTCGTCGATTCTGACCTCACGGCCACCGAAGCCCGCCTGTTTGCATTCATGCAGCTTCATGTCGATTACCGTACCGGTGTTTTCGATCTGAAGCGCAAAACGACCTGCGCAAAGCTTGACATCAACCTCACTACATATACCCGTGCTCTGCGCACCCTTATCGAAAAAGAGCTCGTTTCTGTCAAGCACCGTACTCGCGGCGGGCAGCAGATTACCTCTCATATTCAGCCGCGCATGGAGGGATTCAAGCTACGCTTCCCGCGTTACTTGATTTCCGAGCTCCGTGATAACGCCTTTTTGGTCTACGTCGAGCTCTTAAACCGCTGCGGTAAGGAGTCCTGGTCTCTGAGCCGTCGTGTGCTCGCCAAGAAATTCCACTGCTCGGCCCTCACAATCAGCCGCGCAATCCGGCAGCTCAAGGAACGCAACTTGATTGATGCTGTACCGGACTATGACCGTCAGGGCATCAATCGTTTCCGTGCCCTCTCCCTGCATGAGCGCGTAGCACGCTTAAAGCGCCAGCATAGCCGCACCATGCTCTTTTTCTATCAGATGCACAAACTCGTGCTCGAACGCAAGAGACAGCGTACAGCTGCCCTGAAGCGCCGTTATGCGTATTCCCTTTTTGCAGCACCCTTATCATCTATGCACCTGCTCTTTCCTATACCCCGTTGTTTTATTAGTAAGGAAAGAAAAAATAGAAGTTTACCATTAGCTAAGAGTAATTCTCTAATGGAACTTTTGCGCCGAAAAGTAATGGATCGTGCACGAAGTCCCATGGTGGAGTTTTCCGGATAGAAAAAAAGAAAATGAGCTGTGACCGGGTGAAGGAATCAGCTCATTTTCTCAGGCAAGGTAACACTACAAGTGCCCCTTTTCTGCTTCCAGTATAGGTTATTTCTCTCCGTTTGTCAAGCAAAAAGCGGAAGTACTTCCGCTTTTTGCTTTTAGAATTATGTCCTAATGTGTCATAAGGGTTTTCTTAAACATTCGTCTGTGCAGCGGGCGAATGTTCTAACTTTTCTTCTTTGCTTCGCATTGTGTATTTACCAGCCATATTGCCACCTCCATGTCTATAATAGC
>OKRW01000184.1_pt1 | contig 64722 bp, 60 predicted proteins | sample 1601151 | NCBI WGS metagenome assembly OKRW01 (sample SAMEA3541471, study PRJEB24748) | human gut metagenome | biome: human gut; feature: human-associated habitat; material: faeces | place: China | collected 2012 | reverse complement strand
TACAGTATCTTGCTGCCGACCAGAAGTTCGAAAAGGTGCTCGATAACCAGCAGATACTTCGCGAGCCCATCGTTCGCAACGGCCGCCAGGCAACCGTCGGCTATGAGCCCGACGTGTGGAAGGGCTGGGAATAAAGCGGCTGGGAATAAAGCGAAGCGCCCGTGCCCGTGGTTTTATCCATGGACGCGGGCGCTTGCGTAAGATGCCTCTTGTCGTTTGGGCGGAGCGTCCTGGCGGCGCTGAGCAACGCGTCCCGGCGACACTACCGGGACGGCGGGGCCCTCGGTGCGGGTCGTTTACTTCTCAGACTGCGCGAGCCTCTTCTTGTCCTTATAGGGAACGAGTAGCACAAGCCCCACAATCGCGCAGGCGGCCACGAACAGCGACATGCCCTTGAAGCCACTATTCATCGTTTGCTGGTAGGCCTCCTGAATCTCTGCGGCGTCGTTGTCGACCTCGGTCAGGTAATTCTCCTTCGCCTCGTCGAGCATGGCGGGTACGGCGTCTCGCGCCTCTTCCATCTGCGACACGACGGTCTGCAGTTCGTCGCGCTGGGCGGTCATGGCTGCTGCCGCAGGCGCTGGCATGTGGTCCATCTGGGCATTCATGCTGTCCAGGCCTTCCTGCATCGAGGCTATGCCCTTATCGAACCCGCCTTGGATGTTGCTCTCGATTGTCGGCTTCATGGCGTCGAACATCTCGCTCGAAAGCGCCTTGCACGCGGAAACCACTGTGGTGACGTTGGAGTTCTTCAGCTGCTCGAGCGTCTCGTCGCTCATCTCAAAGCTTCCGTCTCCGCTCGCGCTGTCCATGCCCACGTCGATGGTGCGATAGTCCTCGAGTGACGGGATGTCGACACCCTCGAGCATTTTCGCGCCGTTCTCGGTCTCGCGAAGGCTCGCAAGCTCGCTGTCGAGCTCGGCGGCGTGGGGCAGTTCGGAGACGCTCACCTCGCTTGGCATCGCATCCATGAGATTGCCCTGCAGGTAGGCGCTTGCGTGCACGACGAACGCGACCATGATGGCGGGCGCGACCGCGGTACCGATGGAGCGGACGAGGGATAGCGCAGCCAGCGCCGAATTCGATTCCTTCTCGTCGGTGTTCTCCAGCATCATGTAGTTGAGCGGCGTTCCCATGGTGAAGCCGAGGCCGAGGCCGGTGATGATCATGGTGGCGCACACGGTAAGGAGGCTTGGCCAGGTGCAGGCCACAAACGCCATGAAAATCGAGCCGATTGCCACGCCGATGAAGCCCATCGCGAGCACTGGTTTCACGCCGTGTTTGTCGATGAGCTTGCCCGACATCATAGCGCCAACGCCGCTGCCCACGCCGAGCAGCGCGATGAAGTAGCCGCCCGATCCTGATTTCATCATCATGGCGTTCTCGCAGAACTGCGGGAAGAAGATGGTGCCCATCATGGCGATGCCTGAAATCACCGCGCACAGAAACGCGATGACGATGTTCGCGTTGGTGAAGTATTTCAGGTTGAGAATCGGGTCGGCGGCGCGGCGCTCGCGCAGCACGAACAGCGGCAGGAGCACCACGAACGCCACGAGGAACGGCCAGACGTCAGTTGACGCGATCGACGTCGCGAAATCGAAGAAGTCGATGTTCTTAAGCCCGTACATAAGGCTGAGCGTCATGAGCGTGAGGATGAGAATGCCCAGGCCATCGAGGGGCCCCGTCTTCTCGGCTTGCGCGTTCGGAAGACGCTTGACGCCGAGAATCAGCACGATGATGCAGATGGGGATGTTCACGTAGAAGATGAACTGCCACTGCGTTGCCCCGAACACCTCGAGGATCGCGCTGCCCACCGTCGGCCCTAGGATGGAGGCGAGGCCGTACACCATGCCGACGATGCCGAGCGCCATGCCGCGCTTTTCCTCGGGGAATGCGGTGCCGAATTCCGCCGTAGCAACTGGCATGATGCCGCCGCCGCCGAGCGCCTGGATGACGCGCGCGCCGATGAGGATCCAGAAGTTGCCCAGATCCTGCGCGACACCGCATAACGCCGAGCCCAAGCCGAAGAGCAGGATGCACAGCAGGTAGACCCCCTTGCGGCCATGGCGGTCGGCAAGCTTGCCCATGATGGGAATCGACACGGCGTAGGCGAGCGTGTAGATGGTGATGATCCATACGCCGAGGCTATCGTCAACGCTGAGCGTGTTCTGGATAACGGTACGCGCGGGGTTGACGATGCCCATGTCGAGTGCGCCCATGCACAGGCCGAGCAGGTAGACTACGGCGACAAGCGCGTAGCCCTTCCCCTGGCTGCGGGCGGTGGGTGCTGCTTTGGCGGGGGAATTGCTCGCCGGGGCTTGCGGTTCGATGTTCGAGCCATCCTTAGATTGAGCAGGCTCGATGTCCTGCTCCTCTGTCTTCTTGCGGGTCATGGGACTAAAGACTCTCCTTTCCGACAGTTGCCGCGTCGGTGGGGGAGGCGCTTGCGGCGGCAGGTGCGTCGCCCACGGTTGCCGCGCTCACGGGTGCGGCATCCACTTCCTGCAGGTTGGCGGCCATGCGCGCTATGAGGTCGCAGGCACTCGCCTTCTCCTCGGGGGTGAAGCCGCTAAAGAGCGTGTTGTCCAACTCGACGAAAGACGCGCGCATCTCGTCGAAGACGCTTGTTGCCTCGGGCGTCGCGCACACGATCTTCTCGCGCTTGTTCTTGCTGTTGACCTTGCGCGCCACCAGGCCCTTTGCCTCGAGTTTTGCGAGCGTCTTCGCGATGGCGCCGCGATCGATGCCGTGCTCGGCTGCGATTGACTCCTGATTCGACTCGCCGTTTGCGAGAAGGCTCATCAGCACGAGCTGCTCAGGGAACCCGATTCCCCTGTGGGCCATGTTCCGCTCGGCGAAGGTGCGCATCTTCCGTACGATGATGGAAATGTCCGACATGTACAACGGTTACTCTCTTTCGATTTGCTTATTGTTGCCACGACAATAGTTGCAACGGCAACAATAGTGAACCTGACAAATCGTGTCAAGAGGCCGCCCCTAAGCACCGCATCGCGGCCTTTCGCGGGTTGGAAACCCTTATTTCTCACCGCCGAAATAATCTCGAAAAGTACTTCCCCTAACTTTTACCGTGCAATGTAAGCGAAAAACGCATGCGCTTGCGAGGCGATTTGGTTACTTGGGCCCGGAATCCGACTCGAATCCCGGGCCCGGTCTCAGCTTTCTCGGCCTCCCTGGCACATGCGCTTTTCCCTGAAGATAGGAGGTGCAATGGAGGACTTCCTGACATCGTTCTTCGTCGCTCCGTTCACCGGGCTGGCAACGGGAATTGCGAGTGCGACAAGCCCCCTCGACGTCATTGACGCCGTCGACGGCTTCGTGTGGGGCCCAATCATGATCTTGTTGCTGCTGTTCACCCACATCTTCATGACCGTCCGCACGGGCTTCATCCAAAGAAAGCTCGGCACGGGCATCAAGATGTCGGTCACCAAGGACGACCCCTCCGATGCAAGCGGAGACATCACTCAGTTCGGCGCGCTGACCACGGCTCTTGCCGCCACGATCGGCACTGGCAACATCGTCGGCGTGGGCACGGGCCTTTTGTTCGGCGGCCCGGGCGCCATCTTCTGGATGTGGATTACGGGCATCTTGGGCATTGCCACCAAGTACTCCGAGGTCTTCATCGGCGTGAAGTACCGCGTGAAGGACCACTCCGGCAAGATGCTCGGCGGCGCGATGTATGCGCTTGAGCGCGGCTTCAAGAACAAGAAGCTCGGTCGCATCCTCGCTATCCTGTTCGCCCTGTTCGCGTCGCTGGCAGCCTTCGGCATCGGCGCTTCCACGCAGTCGAACTCGCTTGCCGACGCCCTCTACAACACCTCGCTCGTCGACGGTAAGGCCATCCCGCAGTGGCTTGTGGGCGCAGTCGTCGTGGTGCTCGTCGCCATCGTCATCTTGGGCGGCATCAAGTCCATCTCGAGGGTGTGCGAGAAGCTTGTCCCCGTCATGGCGCTCTTTTATGTGGTGTGCTGCCTGATCATCATCGGCATCAACGGTCAGTACCTCGGCGAGGCGGTCCGCCAGATCATCGAAGGCGCGTTCACCCCCGCTGGTGCTGCCGGCGGCGCTGTCGGCTCGACGGTGACGCTCGCTTTGCAGCTCGGCTTCAAGCGCGGCATCTTCTCCAATGAGTCCGGCATGGGCTCCGCGCCGCTCGTTGCCGCTTCCGCCACCACGAAAAACCCCGCACGTCAGGCTCTCGTTTCCATGACCGGCACCTTTTGGGACACCGTCGTCGTGTGCCTCATCACCGGCCTCATGTTGATGACCACCCTGATCGCGAACCCGGAGCTTTCCACCGCCGTCGCCAACGGCACCATCTCCTCCGGCGCGGGCCTTGCGACCGCCGCCTTCGAGAAAATCCCCGTATTCGGACCGTTGGTACTGCTGGTGGGCCTGCTCACCTTCACCTATTCCACCATCCTCGGGTGGAGCCAGTACGGCAACCGCGCGATCAGCTATCTGCTCGGGAAGAAGGCGGTGCTTCCGTACTACATCGTGTTCCTGCTGTTCGTGTTCTGGGGCTGCATGATGGTCGGCAATGCGTCGAACAGCGCCGCGGTTTCCAATTTGAGCTCTACGGTGTGGGATTTCGCTGACGTGATGAACGCGCTCATGGCCATTCCGAACTGCATCGCGGTCCTCGGTCTTTCTGATGTTATCGCGCGCGAGACCAAGCACTATGTCTACGATGGCAATTTGGAGGAAGTCGACGACACCGAGATTCCGCAATACGACGAGAAATAGTGTTACCTCAATTCGCTATGAGGGCCGCAAGAGAGCGGATCTATCTGGGAGAACGATATAAGGGCGGCTTCTTCAGCTCGCAGAAGCCGCCCGCGCTCAATACCCTTAGCGGTGGGCTTTGCCCGTCCAGACGCACATGACCATACATGCGATCGCGGCATATGCCCAAAACGTGTGCTTCTTCATAGGGAAGACTCCTTTCGTTGCGCCAGCGTGCAATGATGCACTTGAAAAGAGTATAAGTCAACAGCGGCTGACATTTCATACGAGAAAGCCCTCGGCGGCTTGCGTTTCTGCAGGCCGTCCGAGGGCTTTCTGCGGTTGAGTGGCGTAAGACCTACGCCGTTGAGCCGCCTCAACTCGACCCCGATCCCGCGCAGCAGGCATAGCAGTGGTTGCCGAAGCGGATTTCGCGCGCAAGGGGAATCGACGGGTCTGCTGCCATGTCGGTGATGGTGAGGCCGTTTTTGCATGGCAAGCCGACCGCCTGGTTGAAGTCGCAGTCGTACAGGGTGCCGTCCCACGACACCGAAAGCTGCGTGCGGCACATCATCGCCGGGACGGTTTCCTCGTTGAAAGACCCGATCAGCGTGTTCATGTAGCGGTCCATGTTGTTCGTCTTGAGCAGCCGCTCGCCGAAGCGGCCTCCGGGTGCGTTGGTGATGGCGAAGAGGTTATCGAAATCGATGTCGAAATCAGCTTTCAGCTTCGCTTTATACTCGGCCTCGAGCGCCCCCTGCTCGGGTGGAAGAAATGCGCCGAGCGGGTTGAACACCAGGTCGAGCTCGAGCCTTTTGCCGCCAGGCCCTGCGCCTTCGCCCTTGCCGTACCCAAGCGCGCACAGGTGCTGGAGCATCTCGATCGTCGGGTCGAAGGTGCCCGCGCCGCGCTGTTTCTCGGATGTTTTCTTCGCGTAGTGGGGAAGCGACGCGATGACGGTGATGCCCAGCTCGGCCCACAGCTCGGGAATGTGCTCGTAGCCTGGCTCCTTGCAGATGCTCAAGTTCGAGCGCGTCATCACGCTTGCGCCCGCGCCGACAGCTTCGCGCAGGAACCACTCGTAGTTCGGGTTCATCTCGGGAGCTCCGCCCGTGATGTCGATCGTCTTGAAACCGCGGTCGCAGAAGACGGCAAGGCACTGCTCGAGTGTCTCGCGCGACATCTCCTCGGTGCGCGCGGGGCTCGATTCCACGTGGCAGTGTTTGCACGCCAGGTTGCACTTGAGTCCGATGTTGATCTGAAGCGTGTTGAGCGCGTTCTCGGTGAAGCGATATTCCCCCACGCGCTGCCAGAAGGGTGGGAAGGCGGCGAGCGCCTCGTTCACCTCTTCGATGTATCCCATGATTGTCCTCTCGTCTTTCTCGCAAAGCGAGGGCCCGGCGCGCCAAACAGCCGGGCCCTCGAAGGATAAGCGATGAGACTACATCTCCAGGTTCTCGACGATTTTCTTCATCTGCACGCCATGCGCGAGCGCCGCGCCGCCGCGGATCGCGTTCGCTACGTGGAATGCCTCGGTCATCTGCTCTTCGGTGACGCCTTTCTGCAGGCAGGAGTTGGTGTAGGCGTCGATGCAGTACGGGCACTGCACGGCGGCTGCCACGGCGAGCGCGATGATGGACTTCTCGCGGGCGGTCAGCGCGCCCTCTTCGAACACCTTGCCGTAGTACGCCATGAAGAGGTCCCACAACTCAGGGGCGCCTTCGCCAATGCCGTCGGCGGAGAACTTTGCGAGATCTGCCGGGTCGTAATACGTTTCCATGGGGAGCTCCTTTCGTTTGTCCACCCGTCGCGCGTCGCGCAACTCGAAGATAGACGCTTGCCACTAATAGAATGATGCCATTATAGCAACGAAATGCTCCTTTTCACGATTTCACGAGGCCTCTTCTTTTTCGTTGCTGTTTTGCGATGTTGTTGGAGGGCATGCGCGCAGCTTTGAGGTGCGGTATCATGGCGAAAGCTTGGACCCTCCGAGAAAAGAGTGATTATGGCAAACAAATCTCTGGCGAAGTCGCCCACCGAGCTTACGATCTTGGTCACCGGCGGCGCCGGATTCATCGGCTCGCACACCTGTGTCGAGCTGCTTACGAAAGGCTTCAACGTCGTCATCGTCGACGATTTGAGCAACTCGAGCGAAGTCGCCGTCGAACGCGTGCGCAAGATTGCCGGAGTCGGCGCCGATCGATGCGCGTTCCACGAGGCGAACGTGCTCGACCGCGACGCGATGGAAGCCATCTTCTCCGAGCACGACATCGACGCGATCATCCACTTCGCCGGTTTCAAGGCGGTGGGGGAGAGCGTGCAGAAGCCGCTCGAGTACTACTGGAACAACATCGCGGGCACGCTGGTCCTGTGCGATGTTGCGCGCAATCACGGCGTGAAGAACATTGTGTTCTCATCGAGCGCCACGGTCTATGGCGAGCCCGAGTTCGTGCCCATCACCGAGGATTGCCCGAAGCATTCCGCCACGAACCCCTATGGGCAGACGAAAACTATGCTCGAGCAGGTGCTTACCGACCTTTACGTGGGCGACAACGAGTGGAACGTCGTGTTGCTGCGCTACTTCAACCCCATCGGCGCGCACGAGAGCGGCCTTATCGGTGAGGACCCGAAGGGCATTCCCAACAACCTGGTGCCCTATGTGGCGCAGGTCGCTGTCGGCAAGCTCGCTGCGGTCGGCGTGTTCGGCGACGACTATCCCACGCCAGACGGCACGGGCGTGCGCGACTACATCCACGTGGTCGACTTGGCGCGCGGGCATGTTGCCGCGCTCGACTGGATGGGCGGCAAGGTCGGCACGGGCGAGCCTTCCGGGCTCGGCTCGATCCAGGGCGAGGCTCAGGCTGACGGCTCGCGTCGGGGTGTGGGCATCTTCAACCTGGGAACCGGCAAGGGTTCGAGCGTTCTCGACGTGATCCACGCGTTCGAGCGCGCTTGCGGCAAGACGATTCCCTACGAGATCAAGCCTCGCCGCGCGGGTGACATCGCGACGAATTACGCTGCTTGCGACAAGGCAAAGCGAGAGCTGGGCTGGGTTGCGCAGTACGACCTCGACCGCATGTGCTCCGACAGCTGGCGCTGGCAGTCGATGAACCCCGACGGCTACGCGACGGAGGCGTAATGCCTGGTCATTTGATTTAACGAAAGGGAACCAGGTTGCTCGCGGAATGCCGGCAGCCGGGCTTCCTTTGCTTTGCGCGACATGCGATGTGGATTCCGTCGCGGGTTTTCTTTAGCTAGTATGGACAGTATGGACAGTATGGACAGGGGGCGCGGCTTCTTGGAGCAAGGAGCCGCGCCCCTTGTCTGTCTCGGATGACTTGCCGAGGGAGGGCGCTCTCGGTTGTATGCAATTGCGGGTCCGTGGCTAACCTTGCCGAACCCGTGTTGCCATCTTGATTGCATCATAGGAATAATTACCCTACAATTTGTAAATAAATGATAATTGTAGGGTAATTGCACATCATCGGAGGATACCATGTCTGTTCTTGAGGAAGTCCTTGAAGAGGAATACGGCAGGTCAGTTCGCTTAATTCAACATATGCAATCGGAAATCGACGCATTGCCCAAAGGGAGTATTCGCGTCCGTTCAATCGGGGGGCGAGAATACTACTATCTGAATTATCGTGTTGCCGACAAGGTGAAATCCGACTACATCCGAGCTTCCGAAGTTGACGATATTCGGGAAAAAATCGAACGTCGCAAAAAGCTAAAGGAAGCGCTTAAGGAGCAAGAGCGAGCGTGCCGTCAAATTGAGCGAGCGCTAGGGAAGGTTCCTCATGTTGAGTGAGCAGCAGAAAGCGTTTGCCCGCATTCTTGATTTAGTTGAGGAAGCTGGATGCATGCCCCATCTTGTGCTGGTGGGGTCTTGGACCGAATTCGTCTACAAAGAAGCGGGAATGCTGCCCGGGTTCGACCCAAACATAAGGACGCGAGATGTCGATTTTCTTGTACGGAACCTGCGGAAGCCCAATCCGCCTGCGGGTCTCGCGGGTATTGCTCGGGAAAGAGGCTATTTCGTTGAATCCGATCGCGTGACGGGAGCAACAAAGATTCTTGATGTGTCGGGACTCGAGGTTGAATTTCTCATCGGTAAACGCGGGGCAGGTGTGGAACCTTCGCTTAGAACAAATATTGGGGTGACGGCGCAAGCTTTAAGGCATTTGGACATGCTGTCAAGCAACACCGCTGCTGTTCTATGTCTAGGACATCTTGTTCATGTGCCGATTCCAGAGGCATATGCGGTTCATAAGATGGTTATTAATGAGGAAAGAGGCGCAAAGGCGGAAAAGGATATAGTAGCTGTTTCCGGCATAATGCCATTTCTCGATAAATCGATTATTGAAGAGCTTTTGGGGTGCCTTTCCAAAAAAGAGAGAATGCGCGCTATACGGTTTATGGAAGCGGCTGGTTTTGAATAGCGATCAATTCCAACAGATTCAAGCGCCATTGCCTGAGGACTTGGTGCGTCTTTACACTTCTGGCGCGTACTTCAAAAGGTCGGAGAAGCTTTCGAGCATGATGTCCGATCCTGCGTCGCGCATCTCCTGCGCGGTGTGGTACCCCCACGAAACACCAATGCCGCAGGCGCCGGCGCGATGAGCGACCAAGATGTCGTTCGGTGAGTCGCCCAGATAGGCGGTGCGCTCCGGCGTGCTGCCCAGCTCCTCGATGGTGCGCAGCAGGCCCGTCGGGTTCGGCTTTCGGGGAATTTCCTCGCATTCGCCGTGTTCCGCGTCGAAGAGGCCGGGGAGACATTGGGCGATAATCTTGTGTACGCCTCCGTCGAACTTGTTGGAGAGAACGCCCAGCTTGCAACCCCGACGGCGCAGCTCGGCGAGCGTTTCGGGGACGTGCGGGTAGGGCGCGGTCAGGTGGTTGTCGTATTCCAGGTTGAAGCGCTTCCAGCATGCAACTGCCTGGTCGGCTATGTCTTTCGGGGTGTTCTCGGGCACCGCTTGGTACATGAGCGCGACGAGCCCGTTGCCCACGAAACTTAAAACCTCGTCGTGCGTTCGCTCGGGAAATCCCTGCTCGCGAAGGGCCTCGTTAGTGACAACGACCAAATCGGGCAGCGTGTCCAGGATGGTGCCGTCGAGGTCGAAGATGAAGGTGTCGAATGTTTTCTTGTCGCTCATGAGTGAAGCCACTCCTTCTCTTCCTTATAAGAGAGACCTGCTGCAATAGAAAAACCCGCCGCAGCGGGTTTGTTTGAAAGGCAATGCACGCGCTCCGTTGCCGTTGGTTTTCAATGGAGCGGGTGACGGGACTCGAACCCGCGAATACGAGCTTGGGAAGCTCGGGCCTTACCACTTGGCGACACCCGCATCAGGTTTCGGATTATACCCTAAGCATCCGAAAAGGGGTAGAAGGTTTTCCGGAAGGCTCCATATTCTACGTGTTTCCCGCGCTGAAGAGGCGGGCCACGCTTTACTTTTGTCCTTGGGGCGCCCTTTCCCCTTCCCTTGTGCTTCTTGCGACTTCGCGGCTTTCGGCAGGAAACGTTTCCCCGCATTTCCGGGCCGCTTGTCGATGCTGCGACAACGAAATACTTGCATAGCGCAACGAGCGCTATCATCGAACAAAAGACGAGTCACATTCGTGAGTTCCATCAGAAGGCAAGCCATGAAAATCACCCCGAACGACGAGCCGTTGCGCTTCGACGGCGATAATAGTTACCCCGATTGCACTTGTTGCGGACAGTGCTGCGGGTTGAACGTGCTGGCCATCACGCCCGAAGAGCTCGACGCCATGCACGAGTGCATCGAACGCAAGCGCGTGCACCCGATCGACCGCAAAGGCGAGCGCTGCCCGCTGCAGTCCCCTGAAGGCGGCTGCATGATCTGGGAGGCGCGCCCACAGGTATGTCGCCTGTTCAACTGCCATGTTCCGCGCATTGAAATCCTCAAGCAGAACCCCTCGATCGTCGTTCCCGAGGACATTCCCCTGCTCGATTTGACGGAGGAGTTCGTGCGCGGGCGCTCCGGTTACGAGGCCGTTGCCCGCTTGACGCGCGCGGCTGCGAGCTAGCTTTGCGCAGACTCCGCGTTATCGCCCTCTCCTTCGCGATCGATTGCGCGTCACGCGTATACTGAAAAGGCAAATAAGCGGACGCGTGAAAGGTCTTGACATGGCAGACGAAAAGCCCGTTGTGGGCATTATCATGGGCAGCAAATCCGACATGCCGGCGATGGAGCCGTGCATGCAGCAGCTCGACGAATTCGGCATCTCCTATGAGGTGAAAGTGGCGAGCGCCCATCGAAAGCCGCTTGAAGTGCATGAATGGGCGTCCACGGCACACGAGCGCGGCATCAAGGTGATCATCGCGGCAGCGGGCAAGGCAGCGCACCTCGGCGGCGTTGTTGCAGCCTACACGCCCGACCCCGTCATCGCCGTGCCCATGAAGACAAGCGATTTGGGCGGTCTTGATTCCCTTCTTTCCATGGTGCAGATGCCCTCCGGCGTGCCGGTTGCCTGCGTCGCCATCAACGGCGCAAAGAACGCCGCCATCCTCGCCGTGCAGATGCTCGGCACCAACTGCGATGGTTGCCGCCAGAAAATCATCGACTTCAAGGCGGCCATGGCCGAGGCGTAGCTCTTCACGTCACGTGTTGCGTTCTGTGAAACATAAGTGGGCAAATTGTGCGACCTTATGTTTCCAAATATTCCTATGCGAAAATACTTCGCGGCATTACATCTCGTGCGGAACCGACGTCTCATGTGCGGCTTTGCTTCGCCGCTGCCGCACGTTTTCATGTAAAGGGAAGGGTTTCATGAAAGCTTCTACAATCGCTAAAACCGTTTGCGCGGTGAGCCTGTCCGCTTTGTGCGTGGTCGGCATCACGGCGTGCTCGGGTAATTCAACGTCGGGATCGAAGGGTGTCGGGGGCGTGGCGGCGACCGTCAATGGCGCCGAAATCCAAGAGGAAGAGGTTACGGCCTCCGTCGAAAGCATTCGCTCCCAGATGTCTTTGACCGACGAGGACGCGTGGGGCGAGTGGATGGTCAAATACGACTACACCCCCGAAAAGGTGCGCGAGGAAGTCATCGATTCCCTCGTGACCAAGCAGTTGATTATCCAGGGCGCCGAGGAGAAGGGCGTCACGGTGAGCGATGACGAGGTGCAGTCCTACGTCGACCAGATGAAGCAGAACTACGCGAGCGACGACAAGTGGAACGAGGCGCTCCAGGCGGTCGGCATGACCGAGGATGAGTACAAGAGCAACATCAAGACCTCCCTTCTGCAGCAGGGCCTCATAAAGTCCTTCGAGGGCGACGATCCTTCCGACGAGGACGTTCTCTCTTATGCTCAGACTTACATTTCCAGCTTCGATGGCGCGAAGCGTTCTTCCCATATCCTCTTCGACGCCGACGACGCGGAAACGGCGCAGAGCGTGCTCGACCAGATCAACGCCGGAACGCTTGATTTCGCCGAGGCTGCAAAGACCTACTCCAAGGACAGCTCTGCCCAAAACGGCGGCGATGTGGGCTGGGATAAGCTCAACTCCTTCGTGAGCGAATACACCGCAGGCCTTGCCGATCTCTCGAAGGGCCAGGTAAGCGGCCTTGTCACGAGCAGCTACGGCATCCATATCATCAAGTGCACCGACGAGTTCCACGCTCCTGATGAGCTGACGAGTCTCGATCAGCTGCCCTCCGAGTTCGTCGAGCAGTTCAGAAGCTCGCTCAAGTCCTCGAACCAGTCGAAGGCCTACCAGCAGTGGCTCTCTGATGCGAAGGACAACGCCGACATCGAGATCAAGGACATGCCGAGCGGGCTGCCCTACGACCTCGATATGTCGAAGTACCAGAGCGATGACTCCTCCGATAGCTCCTCCACCGATGGGAGCAGCGGCTCCGCCGACAACGAGGTGAGCGCAACAGACGCTTCCTCCACCTCGAGCGATACTGCTTCGGACAGCGGCGATTCCGAGACCAAGAAGGCAGCATAAACCACATGACTGACAGTCAGTTCGAGGGAGGGTGCGAAGCGGATTCGCGCCCTCCCTTTCTTTGCTTGAACAACGCGATTGTGAAACGGTCGGGTAGAACCATCTTGCACGTCGGCTCCTTCGAGCTTGCCGAGGGGGAGAGCATGGCGTTGCTCGGCCCGAACGGCGCCGGTAAATCGACCTTCATCAAGCTGATCACGCGCGAGATTCTCCCGCTTTACCAGGACAAGCCGCCAGTGCTTTTCCGCGGGAATGCCCGGGCGACGCTTGAGGACGTGAAGAAGAGCCTCGGCATCGTGTCATCGACGATGCAGGATCAGATCACGGTGCACATGCCCGCTATCGAGGTGGTCGCGGGCGGTCTGTACGGTTCGCTCGGCGTGCCGAAACGGGTGAACGCGAGTGAGGACGATTACGCGCGCTGCCGAAAAACGATGGCGACGCTTGGTGTCGAGTCGATTGCAGATCGCGACGTCATGACGTTGTCGACAGGGCAGGCGAGGCGCGTGTTGTTTGCGCGCGCTCTCGTTCACGACCCCGACGTCGTTGTGCTCGATGAGCCGTGCACGGGTCTTGATCCGCAGGGGATGCACTACGTGCGCCGCTCCATGCGCGCGATCGCGCAATCTGGGCGCGCAATCCTGCTGGTCACCCACTATGCCGAGGATATCATTCCCGAAATCGAGCGGCTGCTCTTGATCAAGGACGGGTCGGTGCACGCGGACGGGTCGAAAGAGGAGCTCCTGTGCGATGAGGCCATGTCTTCGCTGTTCGATGTTCCGATGAGCGTTGCCGAAGTGACGTCTGGCCATTACTCGCTGACGAGCGAGTACTAAACGCAAACGCCCTGGTAAAGTGTGCGTTTTCGATTGGAGTCGCCGCAACGGGCGGGTTTGCGAGTTTTTGAAAAATATCCTTGTGGACAGACAGGGTCTTATGTATAATACTTAGCTGCTGCAATTGGCAAAACGGAGAGATGTCCGAGCTGGCCGAAGGAGCACGATTGGAAATCGTGTATGCCCCAAAAGGGTATCTGGGGTTCGAATCCCCATCTCTCCGCCAGAAAAAGTAACGCGCTTCGGCGCGTTTCACATATCAGGGGCACAAGCCCCACACCCCATGCGGAGGGGTGGCAGAGTGGTTGAATGCGGCGGTCTCGAAAACCGTTTTGCCCGCAACCCGGGTAACGAGGGTTCGAATCCCTCCTCCTCCGCCACGAACTGACAAGCCCTCGCAATCGCGGGGGCTTTTTCTGTGCTCCCCTCCCCAAAGCGAATACGGTGGACTACACTGTGACAATCGATTATCGAAAGCAAAGGAGCGACCTTATGGCCGATCGCACTGTTGAAAACTCATCTGAGGAAGTCCCCGAGATTCCGGAGATGCTCGAAAACGTGCTCCTGTTCGCGCTCGACGAGGCGAAGGAGAAGATGGAGGAGGGCGCTGAGCTCGTTCCGTTCACGACGCTCGTCGTTAAGGAGAACCTGTTCATCGAGTCGCATCCGGGCGATTCCTCCGAGGAATGCTACAACCTCGCGCAGCATACGGTGGAAGGCGCGCGCGGCGCGGACGCGTATGCGTTCTGCTACGACGGCTATGTCGAAACCGACGATGGCACGAAGGACGTTATCATCGCGGAAGGCGGCGTGCCGGGCGCAGAGGACGGCTATGCGGTTGGCTACCTTTATACCGTCGATGATGAGGGCGGCTACACCTTCGAGGAAGAGGCTGCCTACATCGGTGAGGCTCCGAACTTTATGGCGAAGCTCAAGAGCGGGGTCGACTACGGCGAGGACGAGATCGACGAGAAGTATCTGACGGAAGTCGACGAGAACCCTTCGACGGGAATCGACGCCGACGGAGAATAAATCCTCCTCTTAGATTGAATTTTTGCGAGAGCCCCGCGCAAATGCACGGGGCTCTCGTTTTCGTTTTGGGAGAACTCGCATCGAAATTCGGGAAGGAATCGGGAAGGATTCTGCCAGGTTTACATGCTAGGATGCCCCCAAAACGAGCTCGGCGGCTCGAGAAGATGTGTGGTTCAGGTGATGGGAGACAGCTTTAGTCTACCCGAAGCAGGAAGCCTACGTTAATATAGACAGGCTATATCCTGCTCTGGGTGAATGCCTTCACCAGACCCAGAGCCGTAAAGTCCAAAGGAGGTGAGCTGATGAAGGCTTACGAACTGCTGTTTTTTGTCGCCCCGACCATTTCCGACGAAGATCGCGTTGCCGTCATGAAGCGAATCGAGACCACGATCGCTGAGGGCGCAGGCAAGGTTGACAACGTCGACGAGTGGGGCAAGCGCAAACTTGCTTATGAGATCAATGGTCTGACCGACGGTGATTACACTCTCGTCAATTTCCACGCTGATCCTCAGAACGTTGCCGAGCTCGATCGCGTTCTGCGCATCAACGATGCTGTGGTCCGCCACATGATCGTGAAGCGCGAAGACCGCGACTAACTGGAGCTTAATGGGCGCCTTTGGCGTCCGGCACATGGGAAGAGGCAAGAATTATGAGCATCAACAGAGTTATCATCAGCGGTAATTTGACTCGCGACCCTGAGCTTCGCAGCACTGCGGGCGGCACTTCCGTTCTCGGTTTCGGCGTGGCGGTCAACGACCGTCGCAAGAACCAGCAGACCGGCGAATGGGAGGACTACCCCAACTTCATCGATTGCACCATGTTCGGCGCTCGCGCTGATGCCTTGAACAAGTACTTGTCCAAGGGCACAAAGGTCACGATCGAAGGCAAGCTGCGCTGGAGCCAGTGGGAACGCGACGGGCAGAAGCGCTCCAAGATCGAAGTGATCGTGGATGAGCTTGAGTTTATGTCGAGCCGCAACAGTGATGCACAGTATTCTTCCGGTCAAAGCTATGGGCAACAAGGGGGCTATCAGCCTGCATCTCAGACGAGCTACCAATCTGCTCCGCAGGCGAGCTACCAGCCCCAGTCGGCACCGACGATCGATGCCTCTTCTTCCGTCTACGATGAAGACATCCCGTTCTAAGGAAGAGTAAGTTGAAGAAAACGTCAGATTACGCGAAGCAGCCGCGTCGCAAGTTCTGCCAGTTCTGCAAGGACGATGTTGAGTACATCGACTACAAGGACACGCAGATGCTGCGCAAATATGTGACCGACCGCGGAAAGATCAAGCCGCGCCGCGTGACGGGTGCCTGCACCCAGCATCAGCGCGACATCGCGAACGCCGTGAAGCGCGCTCGCGAAATGGCTTTGATGCCCTACGCGGTTCCCGCCGTGAGCGGCCGTGGCGACCGCCGCAACCGCTAGGCGAAGGAGGTACCATGAAAGTCATTCTGCTTAAAGAACTGAAAGGCAGGGGCGGCGAAGGCGACGTTATTGAAGTTGCCAATGGTTACGCCAACAACTACCTGCTGACCCAGGGCTACGCCATCAAGGCGACCAAGGGCAACCTCAAGCAGCTCGAGCAGCGCAAGCACAACATCGCTAAGCGCGAGGAGACTCGCCTTGCCGACGCTGAGGCCATGCGCACCAAGCTCGACGGTGCGACCGTCAAGGTTCTTGCCAACGTTGGCGAAGAGGGCCAGCTGTTCGGCTCCGTCACCTCTTCGATCGTCGCCGACGCAATCAAGGAGAACCTTGGCGTCGAGGTCGACCGTCGTCGTGTCGAGCTTGGCAACCCGATCAAGGTTGCCGGTGAGCATGCCGTCGCTATTTCCATCTATCGCGACATCAAGGCCACCGTTACCGTGAGCGTCGTGAGCGACAAGGCTGTCGAGGCTCCGGAAGAGGAAGAGGCTGTCGAGGCTTCCGCCGAGGAAGCAGCTGCTCCCGCTGAAGAGACCGAGGCTGCTGCCGAATAGCGCATCGCACATTGCGAACACGCTTATTTCGAGACCCCTTGCCCGTTTGGGCGAGGGGTTTCTTGGTGTTTGGGGTACCTCTCGCCGAGAATGCTCACAGTGGGGTAAGATACAACGGTTAAACGAATTCTCAACGACTCTCGTCAACGCACCCAGAAGGAAGCCATCGCATATGCCCGACAACCGCTCCAACGCCCCGCGCAACTCAGATTTTGCGCCGCAGTCAACGCCGCAGAACAGACCATTGCCCCAGAACATCGAAGCGGAGCAATCCGTTCTGGCGGCATGCATGCTCGACGCTGAGGCTGTCGAGGAGCTGGTGCTGAAGCTGAAGCCCGAGAACTTCTTCCGTCCTGCCCATCGCATCATCTTCGAGGCGATATGCGACCTGAACATCCGCCGCATCCCCATCGACCAGATCTCGCTTGCCGACACGCTCAATGCGTCGGGGCAGCTCGAGGCGGTCGGCGGCAAGGCGTACCTCGTCGACCTTGCGGACAACACGTTCGCGCTTACCAACTGGCAAAACCATGCCGACATCGTGAAGCGCACGGCCATCCTGCGCGAGCTCATCTTCGCGTCTGCTCAGATCAACGCGCTTGCCTATGATGCCCCTGACGACCTGAACGAGGTCGTGGAGACCGCCGAGAAAACACTCTTCAACGTCACGGAGAAGCGCGTGTCCTCGACGTTCGCGCGCGTTGACACCCTGCTCACCGAGGCGTTCGAGGAAATCACGAAGCTCGCGGAGCAGAAAAGCCACATGGCGGGCGTCCCGACGGGCTTCAAGGACGCAGACGACCTCTTCCACGGCCTGCGCGCGGGCGACCTGGTCATCCTTGCTGCAAGGCCCGGCGTCGGCAAGACGTCGTTCGCGCTGAACCTTGCCGTGAACGCGGCGAAGGCGGGCACTTCGGTTGCCTTCTTCTCCTTGGAAATGTCTGCAAGCCAGCTTATGCAACGTATCCTGTGCGCCGAGGCGCGCGTGAGCCTCTCGAAGATTCGCGGTGGCTTTATTGCCGAAGGGGACTGGGGCGCCATCGCCGATGCGTCGAATGCGCTCTCGAAGCTCGATATGTACATCGACGACTCGCCGGGCTTGTCCATCCTGGAAGCTCGCGCGAAGGCTCGTCGCGAATTGCGCCATGCCCAGGGAAACGGCCTGATCATTGTTGACTACTTGCAGCTCATGCAGCCCCCGCAAACGCGCCGCGACGGCAACCGCGCCGTCGAGGTCGGCGAGATTTCCCGTGGCCTTAAAATCCTCGCGAAGGAGATGGGCATGCCCGTTATCGCCCTCTCGCAGCTCTCCCGTGCCGTCGAGATGCGAGGAAAGAAGCGCCCCATGCTTTCCGACCTGCGTGAATCGGGCTCCATCGAGCAGGACGCCGACATCGTCATGTTCATCGACCGAAGCATGAACGAGGAGGAGGGCGAAAGCGACGACCGTCCCGATTGGGGCACGGCGGAGCTGATCGTCGCCAAGCACCGTAACGGTCCGACGCGTGACATCCCACTCGCCTTCAACGCCGAGTACACGCGCTTCATGGATCTCATCGACGACTCGCGTGTCGGCGGATACGCGTAAGGGGCGGCTGCCGATGGCGGAACGCTTGACATTCATCCATGCTGCCGACCTTCATATCGGAGCCCCCTTCCGTGGTCTTCGGGCTCTCTCCGAGCGTTGGGCGAGCCGTCTCGTCGAGGCAATTCCCGAAGCGTACGAGCGCGTGGTTTCCGCCGCCATCGATAACTGCGTCGACTTCGTGGTGATTGCCGGCGACATTTTCGATACGGCGCGACCGTCCTATGCCGACTACCTCACGTTTTTCGACGGCCTTTCACGTCTCGACGCCGAGGGCATTCCTGTGTACATGTGCACAGGAAACCACGACCCTTATACCACCTGGCAGCGTGACCTGTTCAACCTGCCGGGCAACGTGACCATGTTCTCCGCCGACAAGCCGAGCTTTGCGCTTTACCGTCGGGACGGCAAGCCCGTGTGCGTGCTCGGCGGGCGCGGCTACTACAACCAGACATGGCCTGTCGATGTCTGCATCGCCGAGGGTGTCACGCGCGCTGCCGCGAACGAGGCCCTTGGGGAAGACGCCGCCTCGGCACCTTTCGGCGTCGGCGTGATCCATACCGGGCTCGATCTCGATCCGAACAAAGCACCCGTGTCGCCCGCGAAGCTTTTGCGCGCGGGGTTCGACTACTGGGCGCTCGGGCACGTTCACAAGCGCCTGCTCTACACCGACGAGAATCCACGCCTCGCGTTTTCCGGCTGCATCCAGGGGCGTGACATCAAGGAGACGGGTCCGCGCGGCGTGAACCTGGTCACGCTCGAGGAGGGGCGGCGCAACGTGGTTGAGTTCATCCCCACGGCAAGTGTCGTCTGGCAGCGCATGAAGGTGGACATCTCGGAGTGCGTTACGGTTCCCGATGTGTCGGACCTGGTCACGCGCGAGCTTTTCCGCGTGAACGGCAAGGCGCACTGCGGGGAGATGTGCACGCGCATCGTGCTTTGCGGCACGACGCCCCTGCACGAGGTGCTCAAGCGGCCCGGGCTGGTCGACGATTTGCGCAACCAGATCAACGATTCCCACCCAGAGTTCTTCTGCGACGCGCTCATCGACAAGACGCGTCGGCCCTTTGACCGCGAAGCGGCGCGCCGCGAGGGGATGTTCCCTGCGGTGTTCCTCGGCGTTGCCGAATCGATGCGCGAAGACGAGGCTGGCGAGGCGGCGTTTCTCCAGGACGAGTTCCTGAAGAGCAACGTCGCGCTGCCGAGCGCCCTCGTGCAGAGTATCCCGACGCTTGCCGAAGAGGCGCAAGACTTGGTTATCGACCTTTTGTGTGGAGGCGATGACGAATGAGTCCCTTCTTGAAGCACGTTAAGATGGAGAGCTTCGGCGCGTTTTCCGGCAAGGCTGTCGGCCCCTTCGGACCCCATTTGAACGTGGTCTTCGGGCCGAACGAGGCGGGTAAGACGACGACGGCCTCGTTTGTCCGCGGAGTGCTCTTCGGTTGGGAAGAGGCGCGCGGGGTGCGCAACACCTACAAGCCGCAGGCAGCAGACCGCGCGGGCTCGCTGTTCTTCGACGATGGCGAAGGCGGCGAGATCGAGCTTTCCCGAAGCCGCAATGCAGAAGGCCTCAAGGGCGACGCCTCCCTCGTGCACGATATCGATCGCGAGACGTTCTCTACCATGTTCTCGCTCACCAGCGACGAGCTGCGTCGCCTGCGCAACACCACCGATGTCACGGCGCGCCTGCTCACAGCGGGGTCGGGTACGGGGACATCCCCCGCGCACGCGCTCTCCGTGGTGCAAGGGCGCCTTGCTGCCTGCACCTCGCGCGCCGCAAGCGCCGAGGAATCGCTTGTGAATTTGGGCTCGCAGCTTGCGAACGCGAAAGAGGAGATGGCTCGCGCCGCTGAGGTAGCCGAGAGCTTGCGTCGCAAGGACAAGGAATTCCACGAGATGGAGCCCGAGCGCGAGTCGCTCAGCGCGCGCCTGTCGAAACTGAATGCGCGCATCGAGGAGCTTACCGCGTGTCGCGCGCGCATCGAGAAGCTCGCGGCGGAGCGCGAGGAAATCACCGAGGAGCACGCGCGCCTTGTCGAGGAGCAAACGCAAGCGGCGCTCGCAAGACGGCGCGGGAGACATGCGGTCTCCCGCGAGCTTATGGACATGACGGCTGCCGAGGATCGCGAGCTGCGCGACCGCATCGACGTCTTCTCCGACAGGGAGTCGAAGTGTTCGCACAGCGTTGAGCTGGCGAAATCGAATTACGCTGCGTCGAAGGCGGCCTATGAGGTGCGCCTCGAGGCCCCCGATACGCGCGAGATGGAGCTGCGTGCCCGCCATCAGCGCACGGCGCAGGTGGTGCTCTCCATCGCGCTGCCGCTCATGTTCGTCGGGTCCGGCGTTCCCCTTGTGGTGCATGGGCGCGAGATCTCGAGCTTGTCGTTCACGGCGCTTGGCTTGGGTTTGGTCGCCATGGCGGTCTTTCTCGCTGCGGGGGCGCTCGTGATGCTGTTTCGCCCGAGTAAGGAGCAAGAAGCGCGAAAGGCCGAGCTTCAAAGCGCGCAATGGGTCATGTTACAGGACAAGAAGAAATACGAGTCGTGCCTTGCCGAGCAGGAGGCGCTCTCGGGGGAGATTCGCGCGTTTCTCGAGAGTCGCGGGCTGGGCGAGGCCTCATCGAATCTGCGCCGTGCGCGGACGATCCTCGACGAGGCGAAGGACGCTCGCGGCGACATGGCCTTGCTCCATCAGCGCTCCCAAGCGCTCACTGCGCGCCTGACCTCGCTCGAAGAGAAAATTGCGCGCAATGCCGATGCGCTTGCGAGCGCCTACACGCAGGCGCATCTGCCGAGCGAGAACGCGACGCTTGCGGCGCTCGACGCGAAGATCGCGCGCAAGGTTTCGCAGCGCACCAACCTCATGGAGGCCTTTGAGAGCACGAACCGAGCGTACGGCGAGCTCAAGCAAGAGCTTGCGACGGCGCGCGGCGAGCATACGCTCGACGAGGTCCGCATGACCTATCAGCAGATCCGAACGCGTTACAACGAGTCGCTGCAAACTTTCGCGAGGCTTCTTCTCGCCCGTCGCATGCTCGAGATGGCGATATCCTCCTGGGAGAGCAAAAGCCAGCCCGAGGTGTATGCGCAGGCGAGCGAGCTCATGTCGCTTATGACCGAGGGTCGCTGGGTGCGCGTGTACATGACCGCCGACGGTTATCTGCGCGTCGTCGACTCTGTGCATACCGAGCGCGACCCGGTTCATCTTTCGCTCGGCACGTGCCAGCAGCTCTACCTCAGCCTGCGCATTGCACTTCTGCTCGCCGCCGACAACGTGGGCCGTGCGATTCCCATCCTCGCCGACGATATTCTCGTGAACTTCGACTCCCGCCGCCGCCGCGGGGCCGCGCGTGCCTTGGCCGAGCTCGCGAAGACGCGCCAAGTCATCATGTTTACCTGCCACGAAGAGGTTGTTTCCGTTCTACGCGAAGTTAGTGACGCTACCAACGTCATCGAACTCGCCGTGTAGCCCATACCTTATAATGCAAGGGTTGCAGGAAGAATGCCGATCGGCCTCGCTCGCGCGGGGCGACGAAAGGATGAAAGCTCATGCCCAGTACAGTTCTCGTCGGTGCCCAATGGGGCGACGAAGGCAAGGGTAAAATCACCGACCTCATTGCGAGCAAGTACGACTACGTCGTGCGCTACCAGGGTGGAAACAACGCGGGACACACCGTCGTCCACGGTGACAAGAAACTGGCGCTGCACCTGATGCCTTCGGGTGTCATGTACGAGAATGCTATTCCCGTCATCGGAAACGGCGTCGTCGTCGACCCGGGCGTGCTCGTGAAGGAAATGGCGATGCTCCAGGCGGAGGGCATTTCGTGCAAGAATCTGAAGATCAGCTGCGATGCACATGTCATCATGCCGTGGCACAAAGATCTCGATGGCGCCGATGAGAAGAGCCTCGGCGAGCACAAGATCGGCACCACCAAGCGCGGTATCGGCCCGTGCTACCAGGACAAAGCCGCCCGCAAGGGCATCCGTATCCAGGATCTGTTCGACGAGAAGATCTTCCGTCTGAAGGTCGAGACTGCGCTCAAGCAGAAGAATCCCGTCCTGAGCAAGATCTACGGTCTCCACACCTACACGGTCGAGGAAATCTGCGAGGAGTACCTGCCCTACGCGCGCATCCTGAAGCCCTACATGGCCGAAACCGCGCACATGCTCAACAGCGCGCTGCGCGAGGGCAAGTCGGTGCTGTTCGAGGGCGCGCAGGGCACGCTGCTCGACATCGACCACGGCACCTATCCCTACGTGACCTCCTCTTCTTGCTGCGCGGGTGGCGCGGCGACGGGCTCGGGCGTGGGTCCGGTGAACATCGACCGTGTGCTCGGCATCGAAAAGGCCTACGTGACGCGTGTCGGCGGCGGCCCGTTCCCGACCGAGCAGCGCTTCCCCGAGGAGGGCGGCGTGGGCGAAGAGGCCGAAACCGGCGAGCTTCTGTGCTCTGTGGGCCACGAATTCGGCGTGACCACTGGCCGCAAGCGCCGCTGCGGATGGTTCGATGCGGTCATCGCGCGCTATGCTGCTGAGGTCAACGGCCTCACCGACGTGGCGCTCACCAAGCTCGACGTGCTTTCGGCGTTCGACACCATTAAGGTGTGCGTGGCTTACGAATGCAATGGCAAGCGCTACGACTACTTCCCCATGCAGCAAAGCGTGCTGTTCCACGCGAAGCCCATCTACGAGGAACTTCCCGGCTGGAAGGGCGAGGACATCACGGCTTGCAAGTCCTTCGAGGAGCTGCCCGAGAACGCGCAGCGATACGTTGAACATCTCGAGGAGATTACGGGCGTGAAGATCTCGATCGTCGCCGTCGGCCCCGATCGTGATCAGACCATCATGCGCGGTTGGTAAGCTTCGGGTTGCGTGGGCCTTACGGCCCGCGCAACGAGCCGACGCTGCGCGCGGCTCTAGCGGCGCAGCTGGCGCTCCATAGATTTCTTGCGTACCTTAAAGTACGCAAGAAATCTCTTCACGCCATCTGCACTCGCCAGAGCCGCGCTCGCTGACTTTTGCTTAACCTGCGGGTTTTGCGGTTCGGCCCACGGGCTTCCCCTTGCTTGTTATTTGCGAACCTGAGAGAAAGGGTTTGTTGTGAACATTTTGGTGCTTGGCAGTGGCGGTCGCGAGCATGCGATCGCATGGGCGCTTTCCAAGTCGCCTCGGTGCGACGAGCTGTTCGTTGCCCCTGGCAACGGCGGCACGGCTGCGGTTGCGACCAACGTCAACGACGTCGATATGATGAGCGGCCCGTCCGTGCTCTCGTTCGTGCGCGAGCATGGTGTCGACCTTGTGGTCGTGGGCCCTGAGGCTCCGCTCGTCGCGGGCGTTGCCGACGAGCTGCGCGACGCGGGCATCTCGGTCTTCGGCCCCGACGCCGCAGGCGCGCTGCTCGAGGGAAGCAAGGCGCACAGCAAGGCGTTCATGGAGAAGAACGACATCCCCACGGCGGCGTACGCCACCTTCGATTCGTGCGATCCCGCGATCGCCTACATTCGCGAGCAGGGCGCTCCCATCGTGGTGAAGGCCGACGGCCTGGCGGCCGGCAAGGGCGTCGTCGTCGCTTCGACGGTAGAAGAAGCCGAGGACGCCGTTCGCGAGTGCTTTGACGGCAGGTTCGGTGATGCTGGCAAGACCGTCCTTATCGAGGAGTGCATGACGGGGCCGGAATGCTCGCTGCTCGCCTTCGTGGCAAACGGCAAGGCGTTTCCCATGGCTCCTGCTCAGGACCACAAGCGTGCGTTCGATGGCGACGAGGGCCCGAACACGGGCGGCATGGGCGTCTACTCGCCCGTGCCCATCGTGACCGACGAGGAGATGGCATCCATGGTGGCCATCATGGACAAGGCCGCAGCTGCCACGGCGGCAACCGACGGCGCGCGCGATTATCGTGGCGTGCTCTACGGCGGCTTCATGCTGACCCCCGCGGGGCCGAAGATCGTGGAGTTCAACGTGCGCTTCGGCGACCCCGAGACGCAGGTGATACTTCCTCGCCTGAAGACCGACCTGGTCGATGTGATGTGCGCCGTGGCCGAGGGCCGAGTCGACGATTTGTCGCTCGAATGGGCCGACGAATGGGCGGTGTGCGTCGTCCTTGCGAGCGCCGGGTATCCGGGCGCCTACGAGAAGGGCAAGGTCATCCTGGGAATCGACGAGGCCGAGGCGCTCGACGGCGTGTCGGTCTTCCATGCGGGCACCAGCCACAATGCCGACGGCGAGCTCGTCACGGCAGGCGGGCGCGTGCTCAACGTGGTGGCGCTCGGCAAGACCTTCGAGGAGGCCCGCGAGCGTGCTTACGCCGCCTGTGACCTCATCAGCTTCGAGGGCAAGCAGTTCCGCGCCGACATCGGCGCGAAGGCCGCGCGCGGCCGTTCCGCTTGGGAATAAGAACGTTACGTACTTGGACTCCGACGCTTTCGCCATGCTCGGGCGGTTCCGATTTGTGCGAGCGGCCCACGGGGCTGTTCGCGCTCGTGCGGAACTGCGCGTGGTGCAAGGGTCGGAGTCTGGTTTCGGCTCCTTTGCGAGCGCGAAGGGACCGAAGGCGAAATAGCAGGGAAGAAGTTAGAATATGCTTTCTGAACGAATGCTGAGCACGGTGGTTCGCGCGTGCTCAAACCAATATCTGAAGCTCACGCCGACCGACGACGCGAAGGTCGCTCCGCCAAAGCCTGGGCAGCGCTACATGCTCTATATGCACGTTCCGTTCTGCGAGCGCCTGTGCCCGTACTGCTCGTTCAACCGCTTCCCGTTCAAGGAAGAGCGCGCGAAACCCTATTTCGCCAACATGCGCAAAGAGATGATGATGCTCAAGGATTTGGGCTACGATTTCGAGAGCGTCTACATCGGCGGTGGTACGCCCACCATCATGATCGATGAGCTGTGCGAGACGATCGACATGGCGCGCGAGAATTTCTCCATCAAGGAAGTGTCGTCGGAAACCAACCCGAACCATCTTATTCCGAGCTATCTCGAGAAGCTGAAAGGCCGCGTCGATCGCCTTTCCGTCGGCGTGCAGAGCTTCGACGACGGGCTGCTCAAGCAGATGGATCGCTACGAAAAGTACGGCTGCGGTCAGGAAATCATGGAGCGCATCCAGGAGGCAAGCCCGTATTTCGTGTCCATGAACGCCGACATGATCTTCAACTTCCCGGCGCAAACCGAGGACATCCTGATCAACGACATCGAGCGCGTAATCGAAAGCGGCGCGAGCCAAACCACGTTCTACCCGCTCATGGCGTCGCCGAGCGTGCAGCGCTCGCTTGCGCGCACGGTGGGCAAGGTTGACTACAAGCGCGAGCAGCGTTTCTACGAGATCATCTGCGAGCTGCTGATCGGCGGCGACAAGCCGCTGTTCGAGAATGGCAGCGCATGGACGTTCAACCGCCTGGGCACGGGTGCCGCGGGCGAGGACGCGATGATCGACGAGTACGTGGTTGATTACGAGGAGTACCCGGCGATCGGCTCGGGCGGCATCACGTATTTGGGCGAGAACATGTACGTGAACACCTTCTCCGTCAGCCAGTACAACGAGAAGATCGAAAGCGGTCGCATGTCCATCATGGGCAAAACGCACTTCTCCAAGCACGACCGTATGCGCTACCGCTTCATGATGCAGCTGTTCGGTCTTCGCCTGGACAAGAAGCAGTTCAAGGAGGATTTCGGCTGCTCGATCGAGGCTGGCCTCCCCGCCGAGATGGCATTCATGACCGCGGCGGGAGCGTTTGCCACCAACAACGACGAGGAAATCACGCTGACGCCGAAGGGCCGATATCTCATAGTGGTCATGATGCGCCAGTTCTTCATCGGCGTGAACAACCTGCGCGATCAGGCGCGCGCGGCGCTTCCGGGCGAGGAGAAGGAGCTTCTGTTCGGCTGCTAGCGTCGATTCGAGCGGCCGCGTGGAGCATAACTGGTAGTTGGTGGCCAACTGAGCGAGTTGTGCACTGGTTTGCGAGGCGGAATCCCGGGAAAAGTGCGCCGGCGTTCGCCTTTTTCTGGGATTTTGCTTTTGTTTGGCGCGATCGCGGTAAACAAGGTCTGAATAACGTCGCATAGCTCTTCCGGTTGTCCATCAAGTCGCGGTACTCCTACAGAAAGAGAGCCCGATGAGCGTATCGGTCGTCCTTGGCAACGCTCCCGCGTATGCGGGTGGGGCGTCGTTCGCGCTCTTTTTGGTGCTGCTAACCTGGGCGAGCGCGATCGACCTGCGCGAGAGGCGGATTCCCAACAAGCTAGTGATAGCGATGGCGGCGCTTTGGCTTGCCGTGCGCGTTCTGCTTGCCGTGATGGTGACCGCCTGCTCTGCCGGCGCCTTCGGCGTGGACGCACAAATGGGGAATGCGGCGTCGGCTGCATCCGTCGCGACGATGAAAGTGTCCCCCTTCGGCCTGACGCTTGGCGACGGGCTTGTGGGAGCGCTTGTGCTCGGGGGCGGCTCGCTTGCGGTCTCGATTGCGTTCGAGCGCTTAGCCCAACGCCCCTCCATGGGAGGCGGGGACATCAAGTTGCTTGCGGTGGTCGGACTGTTCCTGGGCTGGGAACGGGGGCTGTGGTGCCTGTTCGCGGCGTGTCTCGTCGTCCTTGTGATGCAGATGGCGTCGCGCTTTCGCGAAGGCGGGAAGGGAATCGCCTCCCAGACGTTCCCGTTTGCCCCGGCGATTCTTGTGGGTGTCGTAATAGCTTCGATACTTTGAAAAAAACTATTGACGCGCTTTGCCATTTGCCATAAAATACTATCTTGCGTTTGCTCGAACGGATTCTCCGCGAAAGGCAAGCACGTATGGTCAGGTAGCTCAGTTGGTAGAGCAGCGGACTGAAAATCCGCGTGCCGAGGGTTCAAGTCCCCCTCTGACCACCATAAACTCAAGGCCCCGCTTCGGCGGGGTCTTTTGTGTTTCCGGCTTTTCCGCTCTCGTCGCGATTCAAGCGCACTCCCCTCGAGCTGCCTACGGCAGCACCTCGCTAGGACGGCTTGCATCAACTTTTTCGACGCTACCGAAATTCGGGTTATAGGCAGAAAAGTGTGTCCGTTTCTGATAACTAGCCCTTGTTCAGAACCCGAATAACCCTGAAGTTCAGCGTCGGCGGACTTCGCTACGATTCGAGCACATCCCCATTGCTCGTGACGAAGATCGCCTTGCGGATGGCGGGGTGCTCGCGGGCGAAGGCGAGCCCCCGCACGGTGCCAAGTGCGAGCAAGGTGGTGGAATATCCCTCGGCGTCGATCGACCGATCGGCGATGACGGTTGCTCCTGCGACGTCAGTTTGCACGGGCATTCCCGTTTCGGGCGAGAGGATATGGTGGTAGAACTTCCCGTTGACCTCGCAGCAGCGCTCGTAAATGCCGCTCGTCACCGCAGATGCGTCGCAAAGCGGCACCGCTCCCACGATGGAGCTCTCGTCGCGAGGGTCGCGGATTCCGATGTTCCACGCTATGCCGCCGGGCTTTTCCCCGTACGCCGCCACGTTGCCTCCTAGGTTGATGAGGAAGTCCTCCAAGCCCTCTTTGAGAAGCGCGCTCGTGAACTTGTCGGCGATCCACCCCTTGGCGATCCCTCCGACGTCGACTGCCGCTTGCGGGTCGGCAAGTTGGGCGAAATAGTGCCCGCTCTCTTCCCGTATGCGGACGCCGCGCCAGTCGACATGGGCGACAGCTTCGCGAAGTGCATCCTGCGAGGGAATGATCGCGCGACGCAAGTCCCACAGCTGCACGGCCGAGCCCATCGTGATGTCGAAGCGCCCGTCGCTGTCGGCGCAGTAGGAAAGCGCGCACTCCAAAAGGTCGGCCGTGTCGCGCGAAATCTCGACAGGGGTACCTTCTGCCCTGTTTAGGCGCGAAATATCGGAATGGGGAAGCGTTCTTGAGAAGAGCCGCTCGAGCCTGCGGGCCTCCTTGCGCACGCGCCCGAACGCGGCGAGATAGTCGCGCTCGCCTGCGAACGCCTGCAGCGTGATCGCGGTGTTGAACGCGAAGAAGCGCTGTGCGACCATGCCCGCCTCGTCGGGGCCGCTCGTTTCGAGGAAGTCTTCTTGCGGAATCGCGTCTTGGATGACGCCTGCTTTGTTCATGCTATGCGCGCTCCTTGCGATGCTCGACGGCGAGGGAAAGTGCCAGCTCGCGGGTTCCTCTTGCGATCTCGGTGGCATCTTTGCATTCTCCTGAAAGCTCACCGCTTGCAACCGCCAGGCAGCATGCGAGAACGACTGCCTTGTTCGTGAGTCTATCCATGGCTGCATGGTATCAAACTCTCGTGCCCCTTACCGCCGCGTGATTTCTCTGTGCGCAATCGTGCGCGATAAAAAGGCGCTCGCATTCGCTTCTGGAGTCGCGTTCGGGTTCGCTTCCTATCCTTTCGCGAGATTGCTCTGCTCTCGCGGCGTTTCTTCGTATGCTTCGGGTTTCTTGTGCGCTACACTGTTCCTCATGAAAACGGGGCAATTCAAACAAACGAGGGTGCGGAAATTGACCGCAGACGAGCTGGCCGAGATCGACCAGGCGGCCTCTCCTGCGCTCAGCATGCTTTCACGCTGGGCAAACAAGAAGATGCAGTGCGCGCATTGCAAGCGCTGCACGCTTCGCTGCGAGGTGCTCAAGGAACCTGGCCTCGATGTGGGCACGGTTCAGGAAGCGTACGACCGCGTCATGTCCCTTCCCGCTGACGAGCGCCCCGCCGCGGTGGCCGAGCTCATGCAGTCGAACTACGACATGTACCATGCGCTTCGCCGCTGCTGCTTCTGCGGTTACTGCACGGCGGACTGCGCGGTTCACATGCTCGCTCCCGACCGTATGCGCGACTGGCGCGAGCTGTTCATGCAATCGGGGCTCTATCAGCCCGAAAAGCTCACGATGGTCGACAACGAATGGCACATCTTCAGCGCCTACCGCGCCATCTTCGGCATAGGGTATCTCGAAATCGTCGCACTGCGCGATGCGGCGGCGTACGAGTCGGGAACGTTCGACACGGTGTTCTTCCCCGGGTGCTCGCTGGTGAGCTACGCGCCCGATCTGACCCGTCGCGTGGGCGAATGGCTCACCGCCGCGGGATTCAAATGGTGCATGTCCGACGACTGCTGCGGAAGTCCGCTCATGAGCGCGGGCTTCTTCGATCGCGCTGCGGCGCATCGCGAGAAGATCTTCGGGCAGATAAAAGCCGCGGGTATCACGCGCATGGTAACCGTTTGCCCTGGTTGCGGTGAGGAATTCGCCGAGCTTATGGCCGACGATATCGACATCATCCCGCTGCCCGAGCTCATCTTGGAGCGCGGTCGCGAAATGGAGCGCGCGGCGGGGGTCGCACTGCGCGCCGACGGCATGCCGGAAGATGTTGACGCGGCGGTTCGTGCGGCGGGGCTTTCTCCTTCGAACGTGCCTTCCGTCACCGTGTTCGACTCATGCCACGACCGCCACGACGGGCGCCATGGCCGGGCGATTCGTGGCGTGCTGCGCCGCTATATGCCGCAGGTCGAGATTCGCGAGATGGACGAGCGCCGCAAGCAGACGCTGTGCTGCGGGGCGGGTGGCGCCGTTGCAGGCTACGACCCCGACATCACGAAGCGCCGTGTCATGCGCGTGGTGGACGAAGCTCATTCGACGGGCGCGAATACGCTTGTCACCATGTGCCCCACCTGCACGTACACCATCGCGCAGGAGAACCTGTCCGCAGCGCCCGAGCGCGTGATCGACAGTCATAACTACCTGGAGCTGTTCTTCGGGCAGACCATCGACTGGGCGGTCGTCTTCGATCAGCTCGGTTCCATGTGGACGGGCGAATACGGCCCGTGGCTGAATGCCACCTTCTTCTCGTAAGGAACCTTCGGGATTCTCATCGCTCTTTTCGCACTTCGGAGCTTTTGCTGAGAAACGCGTTCGAGCTGGGCATTCTGTAAGGCCAAGGGGGGTCAAGCGCTGATCTGAGGGCCGTCTTTCAAGGCCGAAGCGTCTCGTAATTTACGGAACGCTTCGGCCTGATGTGTCCTATTTCTTCTCGAGGATAAATATATCCTTGACGTGGAATAATTGAAGGGCTATTCTTCTAATTGTTCCAAAGATTTCTCCTCACTCCACTCGTCCGAGAACAAGGCCGCTTCCCCCGCGGCCTTTTCTCGTTTCTGGGATGATTTGCGCACGTGCGCGGCGAGGCTGCGAGTGACGGGCAAGCCGCGAGGGCTGGAATGCCTGCGGACACGGGATGCGCGCGGTGGCAGGCGGGTGGGGGATGTACGAGGCAAGCAGGCGCGCAGCCTCGCGCGCCGATTGACCTTCCTCTATTTCCCCAGGCGGGGAAGCTTCCTGAACAGCGCCCAGGCGCGCTGCTTCCCCTCGGGGGTCTCAAGCATGCCCTCCAAATCCCGAAACGCTACGGCGTCGCGGCAGAAGATGCGACAGGCCTCGTCGACAGGGACGTTTTGCCGATAAGCGCGCGCGAGCCGGGCGGTTGCCGCGGCATCCGTCGCCACGATCGCAAGCGGGTCGATTCCTTCCACAAGGGTGAACAGGTCGACATCACCGAGCGGGATATCGTCGACGGCGAGGGTCACGAAGGCCAGCGCGCCGCCGTAGCCGAGGGCGGCCATCGAGCTTTCGAGGGCATGCTGCGCTGCCTTGCTTGCCTTGCGTGAGCCGATTGCGCAAGCGAGCGTCGTGCGCGATCCCGACACGTAGTCGGCGTACAGGTCCCAAACGAGGCTGCCGTTCGCCTCATAAATGTTACTTCTTGTGGATTCTTTCACATCAGTCCCCCATTGGGTGGCTTGAAGGGGTATACCTGAACCCATGATAGCAAGAAACAAAGTGCCGGGTTTGCGATTATGCGCGAGGTGCGCCTATTCGCCCGACGCGATGAAGGAGGCTGTTTTATGTGCACGAACGGTATTAACACGGGTCAATTCTCCCAGATGATCGACCAGATCGACGATCACATCAAGCTGGAGCGCCGCTGGGCCCATACGCTTGCCCACCAGGCGGGCGATGCCGGCTTTGCGCAGACGAACGAGAAGCTCCACAACGTGCAGGCGCTGCTCGACGACGTGCGCGCCATGCTCGACGAGGCGAAAGACGCGCTCGAGGACGACGCGGAAAACGCTCCTGGTGTCACCGTCAACCTCGTGTAAGCGGCGCGCATCATGAGCAATGACCTCATGCGCTTCTCGGTGGCGATGCCCGAGGAGCTTTTGATGCGCTTCGACCAGCTGGTCGCTCGCCGTGGTTTGGCGAAGAACCGCAGCGAAGTGGTGCGCGACCTGGTGCGCGATGCGCTCGTTGAGGACGAGTGCGCGACTCCTGGCGTGGAGGTGATGGGCACGCTGACGATCGTGTTCGACCATCATGCGTCGGATGTGCAGGAGAAGCTGCACAACATTCAGCACGATTATTTCGGCAACATCGTGTCCACGCTCCATGTGCATCTCGACCAGCATCATTGCCTGGAAGTGGTGATCCTGCGTGGCGAGACCGGGCTCGTGCAGACCATCGCGAACCTGATCCTTGGCACGAAGGGCGTGAAGAACGGGCGATTGGTCCTCACCACCGCGGGCGAAGGATTGTAAAGGGGCTTTCGCGAAGGGCCCTGCGAAGTTTCCGCGAAGGGCACCGCAAAGGGTTCTCTCAAAGAGCTTCGTCGGGGACTTTGCAGAGGGTTCCCGCAAGGAGCTCCCATAAAGGAAAAGACGCAAGAAGCGCCCAGGTGGGCGGCCTGTTCGGTCGCAGCCTGGGCGCTTCGTCTTGTTCGCGCTACTCCTTGCTCGGGAAGTACGGGCAGCCTTCTTTGAGACACTCGGCGTTTCTCGTGTAGAACGCGCAGGTCACCTTTTCAGGTACCTCCATTTCCACGCCGTGCATCTCCTTGGCAAAGGCGACGCCCTCGAGAATCGCCGTGAAGCCCGTGCGCTTGCAACAGCGCGGACCTCCCAAATCGGCGAGCTTTCCCAAGATGCGCGAGGTCAAACGCTGCGTTTGCGCCCAGGGGTCGCGCGTCATGGGCGTCGACCCGGAAACGATCGACCACCACTGCCCGGCGCTTGTTGCGGCGCCGCACGTACCCCAGAACCCGCAGGTGCCGCCCGGCACGAGAAGCGAGCGTTTCTGCAGTTCGGCAAGCGACTTGTCCAGGTCGATGTCGCCACCCGCGTTCTTGTAGGCGGCCATGAGTGAAGCCCCGATGAGGGTGTGGTGCTCGGGCCCGTTCGGGTAGATCGACTTGTCGCTCATGATCTTCTGTGCGATGCGGATGGGGTTCTTCGAGTCGGTTTCGCGGCATACAGCCATGATGTGCTCGACCCCGCCCGCGCGATGGCATGCGTCGCACACGTAGTGGCCCTCGACGCAGACGGAATGCCCTGTCTCCTTCTTGCCGCAGATTTGGCAGGTGACGTCTTGCGCCTCCTCGAAGTAGGCAAGCGGTTCCCCGCATACCAGGCAGATTCCCTTTCCTGCTGACATAAATTCTCCCTCTCTTTTATGGTCGGGCTAGCTCCACTTCACCGTCTTGCGAACGAGAAGCCCCACCAGGAAATCCAAAATGGTGACAATGATTCCAACCATGATAATGCCCGCGACGACGTTCGTGTAGTTCGCGTAGTTCGTGTAGTTGATGACGAAGTATCCAAGCCCGCTCGTGGCGCCGTACATCTCGGCCATGACCAGCATCAACATGGCGGTCGGCAGCTGTGTTTTCAGCCCAGTCGCAACTGTGGGGTACAGATACGGCAGAAGAACCCGGAAAATCATCGTGGGCGTGGAAAGCCCCATCATGCGCGCCGAGTCGAGGATGTGCTTGTCGAGGGACTCTACGCGCAGGATGGTGTTCAAAAGCGTCGGCCAGAAGATGCCGAGGAAGATGACGGCGACGGCCGCGGCTTTGAACGAGGGCAGAAGCATCACGAGGTACGGCGCGAACACGATGGCTGGCACGGGTGCGAGCACGTGCGCGATGGGGTAGACCGCTTCGCGCACCTTGGGCATCCAGCCCACGAACAGCCCGATGATGTTGCCAGCGATAAGCGAGGTGATGAAGCCCTCCGCGAGCAGGATCATCGATGACGTCACGTTCTTGAGGAGCTCCTCCCATCGCGCGGGGAACACAGCGAATACGTTCTCGGGGTTGGGGATGAGCACCGGGTGCGTGAGCTTTAAGTCGGTCGAGACGGTTTCCCAAACGATGATCAGCAAAAACACGACGATCACGATGTGACACGTCGAACGCTTCCGCCCGCCCGCAAAATAGCGCCACAAGAACAGCGCCTCGATGATCGCTGCGGCGACGTAGAAGGGGACGCTCGTCTTCGGGTGGACCTTGCCGGGAATCGCAATTGCTGTGAGAAGCGCTAGGAACAACACGTTTGCCAGGACAAACGACACGGTGAGAACCTGACGTGCAAAGCTTTTCGTCTGAGCGGGCGCAGGTGTTGTGGTGCGTGCGACCGAAGGCGTCGCGACGCCTGCGACCTCGCTTTCGGCGAGACGGGAATCATCTGCGACGGGTTTTCTCCCGAGTGACATCAGCGGTCCTCCTTTCCCGTTGCGGTGGCGTCGAACAGTTCCATGACCTCGCGTTTGACGTCGCGCAGCCGCACATCCTCCACAATAGCCTCGGCACTGCGAGCGCGGTCTTTCGGCAGGACGAATTCACGCGTGATGTGGCGGGGCTCCATGAAGACGAGGCGGTCGGCGAGGATGAGCGCCTCGTCGATGTCGTGAGTCACGAAGACCGCCGTCTTGCAGCAGCCCTCTCCCTCGTTCCACAGGCGCAGCAACAGCTCTTGCAGTTTGCCGCGGATGAGCGGGTCGAGCGCCCCGAAGGGCTCGTCGAGCAGCATCGTGGGCGCATCGATGCCCAGTGCACGCGCGATCGCCACGCGCTGGCGCATGCCGCCCGAGAGCTGGAAGGGATAGCGGTTTGCCGCGTCTTCCATGCCTACCTGGGCAAGCAGCTCCATCGCGCGCACCTTCGCCTGCTCCTTGGAGATGTCCTTGTTCGTCTGGCGGATCGAGAACATGACGTTCTTAAGGGCGGTCTGCCAGGGGAACAGGGAATAACTCTGGAACACGATCGACCGGTCGGGGCCGGGTCCTGAAACGGGGATGCCGTTGATGAGGATTTCTCCCGAAGTTGGCATCGACAAGCCTGCGAGCAGGGACAGCAGCGTCGACTTGCCGCATCCTGAATGGCCGATAAGGCATATGAACTCGCCGTCGGCGATTTCGAGGTCGATGTCCTCGAGCGCCAGAAACGATTCGTTGCCGTCGACGTAGGAGTAGCTGACGTTCTTGAATGAGATGGCAGGCATGGAGTCCTCGCGATATCGGATGGAAAAGACGCGCGCCCGCGAACCAGGCCGCAGGCGCGCTGGGGAGAGGTTGCTAGATGCCGAGCGTGTTGTGCTTCTCGTAGTCGGCAGCAAGCTTCTCGTAGAAGTCCTTGTTCTCGCCGCGCTCGATAAGCGCATCGAGCGCTGCCTTGTAGATGGTGGAGTCCATGTGCTCGACGATGAGCTCCTTGTTGGTGTCGTCGATGTCGCCGTTGTCGATCATGTCGCCGTAGAACGCCTTCACGTCGTCGGTGTAGGGGTCCATCTCGAACTTCATCGCGGCAACGTAGTCGCCCTTGCCGTACGTGATGTTCTCGATGTACTCCTCGGGTTGGCCGGAGTACTCAACGATGGTCGCGATGGTTCCCGCGTGGTCGCTCTCGATGTCGTAGAGGGCGCGCAGGTTGGCGATCTCGAACTTGATGAGCGCCGAGCGCTTCTCCTCGAACGCCTTGCGGTTCGTGGTCTGGCGGCAGCAGGGGAACTCCTTGCCCGTCAGCTCGTTGGGACGGAAGGCGACAGCGCATTTGCCGCCCTGCGTGGCGACGTAGCCGTAGCCGCTGTTCACGAAGCACATGTCGATTTCGCCGTTTTCAACTGCAGCGACCTCGGCTGCCGAGCTTTCCAGCAGGATGAACTTCACGTCCTTGCCGTCTTCAATGCCGTTTTGACGCAGCCAGCTTTTGGTAATCATGTGGCCGGTCTCCATGCGGAAACAGCCGATTTTCTTCCCCTTGAAATCCTCGGGCTTCTTATAGGCGTCCTTGTTTTCGATAAGCGTGACGCACTCGGAGCCATCGGCGACGGTGCCACCGAAGATGACCAGGTCATCGCCCTGTCCGATATAGGTGCAGGAAGGGATGGAGCCGAAGGGGAGCACGTCGGCGGTGCCGTTGGAGAGCGCAGGCATTGCCTCGGGGAAGCCACCCGACACGGTCTGCGTGGCGACGTTGAGCTTCTCTTCCTCGTAGTAGCCCTTCTTGAGGGCCAAGATGATGGCGGCAATCTTCGAGTCCTTGCCCAGAAGCACGATGTTGAGGTCTTCGGTGTCGGCCGAAATCGTGTTGTCATACTTGCTTTCGGGGGTGTCGGTTTTCGCCTCGGACTTGTCCTCGGTTTTCTGCTCGCTTGCACATCCGCCGAGAGCGGCGATGCCGGCGAGTGCGCCTGCGGCTGCCGCGCCCTTGACGAAGGTGCGGCGAGAAAGGTTGTCGATGGTTTGGGCCATGCGGTTCCTCCTTGGCTTGTTGGGATGCTCCCTATAAAGACATGATTCACATATAGCACATAAGCAAGCATTAGACATGTGACAATAATCTAAAACGACACTATTTATCTTGCATAGGTAGTGGATGAGCTGAGGAAACGCTACCGAATAGATAGGCATTAATGAGGCGGTTCCCTATATAAACTAGCATGGATTGGCATTCAAGCTGGCGTGATACCGTGTCGCTCTTGCCGTTGCCGCGCTGGCCGATTACTCTGTTTCTGCTGTTTGCCTTCTGTCCGAGCGGCGATTGCGTCTCCGTTGCGCGTTCTGGCGTATCATGGGGCAAACGAACGATTTCCCCGTGCGCGATAAGCGCAAGGCGGGCGACGAAGGCAAGGGAGAGTCCTCATGGACGAGAAAGTGATGCTCGGGCACGGCAGCGGCGGATCGATGATGAAGCGCATCATCGACGAGGTATTCTACGAGGCCTACGGAAACGACGAGCTTCTGCAGGGCAACGACGCTGCGGTTCTGCCGGCGCCCAAGCCCGGCGAGCGGCTGGCCTTCTCTACCGACAGCTTCGTCGTGACCCCTCAGTTCTTCCCCGGTGGCAACATCGGGCGGCTCGCGATTTGCGGCACGGTGAACGATGTGGCCACTTCGGGCGCTCGCCCGCTTTATCTGAGCTGCGGTTTCATCCTTGAAGAGGGCTATCCCATGGCTGACTTGAAGCGCATTTGCTCCACGATGGCAGAAACGGCGCGCGAGGCGGGCGTGCGCTTGGTCACGGGCGATACGAAGGTTGTGAACCGCGGTCACGGCGATGGCGTGTTCATCAACACCGCGGGTGTGGGCGTTGTTCCCGAGGGGGTGAGCCTGGGCGGTGAGCAGTGCAAGCCGGGCGATAAGGTGCTCGTCAGCGGCACTTTGGGCGACCACGGCATCACCGTCATGAGCTGCCGAGAGGGCTTAAGCTTCTCGGCCGACCTGCAAAGCGATGCGGCTCCGCTGAACCACCTGATCGCCGATGTTCTCGCCGTCGCGCCCAATACGCGCTGCTTCCGCGATCCGACGCGCGGCGGCTTGGCGTCGACGCTCAACGAGTTCGCCGATCAGGCGCAGGTCGATATCACCATTGAAGAGGACTCCGTGCCTGTGAAGGACGCGGTGCGCGGCGCCTGCGAGATGCTCGGCTACGACGTGCTCCAAGTGGCGAACGAAGGCAAGATGGTTTGCGTCGTCCCCGCTGACGAGGCGGATGCCGCGCTTGGCGCCATGCGAGCGAACAAGTACGGCGTCGATGCGTCCATCATCGGCGAAGTGGGAGAGATGCAGCCCGAGCGCGGGCCGAAGGTTTACCTGCGCACGGCTTTCGGCGGCAAACGCATCCTCGACATGCTGGTGGGCGAGCAGCTCCCGCGCATCTGCTAGTAGGCCCTTGCTGGCAGACTCTCCGCTAGCGAGCCCCAGCTGCGAGTCCTCGCCGGGGGAATCCCCGTTAGTGAGCCTGCCCTCCAGCGACCCTTGCTAGCGGGCCGCTTCTTCTGAGCCCTTGCGAGCGAGAGCCTCTGCCGCGAACCCGTCCTCCGGCGATCCTCAAGCAGCGGGATGGAGCGCTTCATCCCAAAATGGGGAATAATCATCGGACGCGCCGCGAGGCGTGTCCGACTTTGCTCGGCGTATCTTGACGTCTCGGTATCAATTCGCGCCGTACCCTGAAAAACGCTCGATTTCTCTTGCATTTAACGGCTGCAATGGTATCTTTTCGGGCAGTAGTTTCCCGAGCGTGCGGTGGTCAGCCGCGAGAGGGCGTCGGGATTCGCTTTCATCTGAATGAGACGAGAAGGAGTTTGACATGGCTCACCCGGTTATTGATGCAGATGAGTGCATCGGCTGCGGCATTTGCGTTGACGCCTGCCCGCAGGAGGTTCTCGAGGTCGTCAACGGCGTTGCGGCTTCTGTGAACGAGGACAACTGCATCGCGTGCGGCGATTGCGTCGAGGAGTGCCCGATGGGCGCCATCCCCGAGGTTGTCGAGGAATAAACCTCACAGACAAAGCGAGAAAAAGGCCGGCTGTTCGATTGAATAGCCGGCCTTTCTGTTTGCAGGACGTCCCTCCTACCCGATAAGGCTCACGAACAGCTCGTGAATCCGCGGGTCGTCGTCGAGCTCGGGGTGGAAGGCTACGCCGAGCTGGTTGCCGGCTCTCGCGGCGACGATGCGCCCATCGACCGTGGCGAGCGGGGTCGCACCCTCGTGGGTATCGGCGATGTAGGGCGCCCGGATAAACGTCATGGGGACGTCGCCCTCGATGCCTGAAAACGGTGCTTTCGCGTGGAAGCTGCCCAGCTGCCGGCCGTAGGCATTTCTCCTCACGGTCACGGGCAGCGTGCCGAAAGCTCCTGGCGCGACGGCTCCCCCGACCACTTCTGCGGTAGGGTCACCTGCGGCGGGAACGCCTTCCTCGACGGTTTGCGCGAGGAGAATGAGCCCCGCGCAAGTGCCCATGACGGGCATGCCGTCCGCGATGCGGCGGTGCAGCTCGTCGATCATCCCGAGCTCGCGCAGGAGCTTCGCCTGCACCGTGCTCTCTCCGCCCGGCAGCACAAGCGCGTCGAAAGGTTGGCGGACGTCGGACCCTTGTCGCAGCTCAACGCATTCGCATCCCAGCTTCGAAAGCGCACGCTCGTGTTCGATAAACGCCCCCTGAACAGCCAGGACGGCAACTTTCTTTCCCATATGCAAACCTTTCAGGCGATATCGGTGTCCGTGGCGGCCTACTTGCCGCGCTCGGCCATGAGAAGGGCGATCTCGTTCTCGTTGATGCCAACCATCGCCTCGCCAAGGTCCTCGGACAGCTCGGCGATGAGCTTGGCATCGGTATAGTTCGCCACGGCCTTCACGATCGCCTGCGCGCGCTTGGCGGGGTTGCCGGACTTGAAGATACCCGAGCCCACGAACACGCCCTCAGCGCCGAGCTGCATCATGAGCGCGGCGTCTGCCGGAGTCGCCACGCCGCCGGCGGCGAAGTTCACGACTGGCAGCTTGCCGTTCTCGTGCACGTACTTCACGAGGTCGACGGGCACCTGCAACTGCTTGGCCGCCTCGAACAGCTCGTCTGCGCGCAGGTTCTGGATGCGGCGGATCTCGGCGTTCATCATGCGCATGTGTCGCACGGCCTGGACAACGTCGCCCGTGCCCGGCTCGCCTTTCGTGCGGATCATCGTGGCGCCCTCGGCGATGCGGCGCAGCGCTTCGCCCAAATCGCGCGCGCCGCACACGAACGGGACGTTGAACTGGGTTTTGTCGATATGGAAGGTGTCGTCGGCGGGGGAGAGCACCTCGGATTCGTCGATGTAGTCGATGTCGATGGCTTGCAACACCTGCGCTTCCACGAAATGCCCGATGCGGCACTTCGCCATGACGGGGATGGAAACGGCCTCTTGGATACCCTTGATCATCTTCGGGTCGCTCATGCGGGACACGCCGCCCGCTGCGCGGATGTCGGCGGGGATGCGCTCGAGCGCCATGACGGCGCAGGCTCCGGCCTCCTCGGCGATGTGCGCCTGCTCGGGCGTGGTGACGTCCATGATGACGCCGCCCTTGAGCATCTGGGCGAGCTGGCGATTCAACGCAACACGTTCGGTTGCGGTTTGCGGTTCTGACATTTCCTACTCCTTCTATCGGCATTTGATAGTTTGGCATCATACTTCCGATTTGAACCTGTTAACATGGTCAAATTGTGAGTAATTAATAAGACCAGATTGAGGCGAGGGCGAGAAATGCTGTCTTACGACATGGGCGAGCGAGGGAATGCGAGCCGCTACGACTACCTTTATCGGTGCATCCGCCACGATATCGCCCACGGGAACATCTTGCCTGATGAAAAGCTTCCCTCCAAGCGAGCCCTCGCGCGCAATCTCGGTGTGAGCGTCATTACGGTCGAAGCGGCCTACGCTCAGCTCATCGCGGAAGGCTATGTGCGCGCCGAAGAGCGCAGGGGCTACTTCGCGTGCGAGCTTTCTCCCGTTGCGCGCGGCGGGCAATGCGACGGGCAGCGCGGTGGACAGCGCGGCGGAGACCACCTGCGCGGGAGCGCAGTGCCTGATTGCATCCACGAAAACGCGATTCGGCGGCCTTTTCCCGCCTCTGCGGGCATGACGCAGTTTCCAGCTGCCTCCTCCGAGCGAAGGCTCGCGTCCCCAGGCACTTCGGCGCGGATGGCCGAGGGCGTTCCGACCTTCGCCTCGGAAGGCGGCCCGGTGACCCCCGCACCTTCGTCAGAGTCGGCGGCAACGGCGCTTTTCCCCTATCAAACTTGGGCCCGCGTGATGCGACGGACGCTTGCGGAGGAGTCTTCCGCAACGCTCGCGCAAGCCGCTCTCGGCGCCGGGTCTCCGCGCTTGCGTCGGGCAATTGCCGCTTACCTGCGCGAATACCGCGGCATGGATGTCCCCGCCGAGCGCATTGTCGTCGCTGCGGGATCGCAGACGCTCTATCAGCTGATAATCCAGCTGCTGGGGCGCGAGCGCGCTTTCGCGATAGAATCTCCGGGGTATCCGCTGCTCGAGCGCATGTACGATGCCCAGGGCGCGCGCTGCGCGAGCGTTCCGCTTGCGGCGGGAGGCATCGACGTCGCTGCATTGAGTGAAAGCGGCGCGAGCGTGGCGCATGTGATGCCCGCTCACCAATTCCCGACAGGGGTCGTCATGTCCGCCGCCCACCGACGCGATTTGCTCAACTGGTCGCGAATGGATGCGGCGCGGGCGTTTTCCTCCGACGGGCCGCGCGGCCGCTTCATCATCGAAGACGACTACGATGCGGAATTCCGCATGTCGGGGCGCCCGATCGCGCCGCTCGCGAGCGTCGATGTGGCGGGGCGCGTCATCTATTTGAACTCGTTCACGAAAAGCCTCGGTGCGGCATTCCGCATCGCTTATATGACCCTCCCCGAGGACCTCGCTGCGCAATTCGAGCTCAAACTGGGTTTTTACTCGAACACGGTCAGCCCACTCGAGCAGCTTGCCCTCGCCCGCTTCATCGAGCAGGGACATTACGAGCGGCATGTGAACCGCCTGCGTACCCATGTGAAGAGGCTGCAGGACGGGCTGGTGGGCCGCGTGCGCGAGAGCTCCCTTGCGCAGGAAGTCGCGTTCGAAGGGCTCGACCGGGGACTTTACTTCTCGATGCGCGTGCGCAAAGGCACGCAAGACCGCGTTGTGGGGGCACTGCAGGCGGCGGGCGTGCAGCTTGCCTTCCTGGGGAAAGGCTCTCTTGCCTGGTCAGATGCTCAAGCGGGGGAGTCGGTCTTCGCGCTCAACTGCGAGAGCCTCAACATCGAAGAACTTGTCTTGCCGTAGCGCCGCGCGGGGCGGAATCCTCGTTTGCCGCGGGCTTGGGGAATGCTCGCACGCCGCGGGGCGCGAGGGGGCTTCCTCTTCACCGTGGGACTGCGAGCCCCTTTTCGTCGCAGCGCCTCGGCTTGAAGCACTCTTCCCCCGCTTTGATTGGCCTTCTTGAGTCTTCCCGACTTAGATTTCATATGCGCTATCTTCACAATTCCTGCATACCATAATTTGCGTTATCGCAGGTCAATCGTTTGAGCACTAGTTTTGCAAAAAACCTTAGCGAAATCCAGAAGCAAACTTGACAGCTTCGCACTTAGATTTTATAGTACGCAATATCGAACGGGTAGGTCGATGGGGCAGCCGCGAAAACTCGGAGCGGCTCTTCCGAAAGCCTCCCCTCGAAACCACGGTAACTATCTCTACAAAGGAGAGGAAACATAATGTCTAAGATTCTCGGTATTGACTTGGGCACCACGAACTCGGCAATGGCAGTCATGGAAGGCAGCGAGCCTGAGATCCTCGTGAACGCCGAAGGCGATCGCACCACCCCGTCGGTCGAGGGCTTCCGCAAGGACGGCGAGCGCGTCGTCGGCAAGGCTGCGAAGAACCAGGCAGTCACCAACCCGGAGAACACGGTTTCTTCCGTCAAGCGTTTCATTGGCCGCTCCTTCAACGAGACGAAGGCTGAGCAGGCCAAGGTGAGCTACAAGGTCGAGGCAGGCAAGGACGGCCGCACGGTCATCGACATCGAGGGCAAGACCTACACCCCCGAGGAAATCTCGGCAATGGTGCTCCAGAAGCTGAAGACTGACGCGGAAAAGCAGGTCGGCAGCCCCATCACCCAGGCCGTCATCACCGTGCCTGCGTACTTCAACGACGCACAGCGCCAGGCGACGAAGGACGCTGGCAAGATCGCCGGCCTCGAAGTGCTCCGCATCATCAACGAGCCGACGGCTGCTGCTTTGGCCTACGGCCTCGATAAGACCAACAAGGACGAGAAGATTCTCGTGTTCGACCTCGGTGGCGGCACCTTTGACGTGTCCATCCTCGAGCTCGGCGACGGTGTCTTCGAGGTTGCTGCAACCGCTGGCGACAACCAGCTCGGCGGCGACGACTGGGATCACCGCGTCATCGATTGGTTGGCCGACAAGTTCGCGGCCGACAACGGCGGGCTCGACCTGCGCAAGGACAAGATGGCGCTGCAGCGTCTGAAGGAAGCGGCGGAGAAGGCGAAGATGGAGCTCTCCTCCACCACGCAGGCGAACGTCAACCTGCCCTTCATCACCGCTGATGCAACCGGCCCGAAGCATTTGGACTACACGCTCACCCGCGCGGAGTTCGAGCGCATCACCAAGGATCTGCTCGATCGCTGCCGCAAGCCTGTTGAGCAGGCGCTTCGCGACGCGAGCATGTCCCAGGGCGACATCGACGAGGTCATCCTCGTCGGCGGCTCCACCCGTATGCCGGCCGTTCAGGAACTCGTGAAGAGCATGACGGGCAAGCAGCCGAACATGTCGGTGAACCCCGACGAGGTCGTCGCTATGGGCGCGGCTGTTCAGGGCGGCGTGCTCGCCGGCGACGTCGAGGGCATCCTGCTTCTCGATGTGACCCCGCTGTCCCTGGGCGTTGAGACCATGGGCGGCATTATGACCAAGATGATCGACCGCAACACCACCATCCCGACCCGCAAGACCGAGGTGTACTCCACTGCCGCCGACAACCAGACGTCTGTGGAAATCCATGTCCTGCAGGGCGAGCGCCAGATGGCCAAGGACAACAAGACGCTCGGCCGTTTCCAGCTCTCCGGCATCCCGGCTGCTCGTCGCGGCGTCCCGCAAATCGAAGTCACCTTCGATATCGACGCGAACGGCATCGTGAACGTTTCCGCTAAGGATCTGGGCACGGGTAAGCAGCAGCAGATCACCATCTCCGGCTCCACCGCGCTTTCCGACGACGAAGTCGATCGCATGGTGAAGGACGCCGAGACGCACGCTGCCGAGGACGCTCAGCGCAAGGAAGAAGTCGAGACGCGCAACAACGCCGACTCTTTGGTGAACGCCACGCAGCAGACCCTCGATGAGCTGGGCGACAAGGCGCCGGCCGACGCGAAGGCAGCTGCCGAGTCCGCCATCGCCGAGGCGAAGAGCGCGCTCGAGGGTAACGACATTGAGGCCATCAAGGCTTCGGTCGAGAAGCTGCAGCAGGCTGGTTACAAGCTCGCTGAGGTTGTGTACTCGCAGAACGGCGGAGACCCCGCGGCTGCGGCGGCTGCAGCGGCTGGTGCCCAGAGCAGCGCGGCTCCTGCCGACGACGATACGATCGAAGCTGACTACGAAGTCGTCGACGACGACAAGAAAGAAGGCAAGTAATCGCTATGGCGAAATCTGGAAAGGACGACGCCGTGAGTATTCCCATCGATGATGCCAACACGGGCGCAGAGGCTCCCTCCTCCTCCCCAACCTGCGCCAACGATAGCGCCACCGCGGCCGATGCGAAATCGGCTGCGGAGGGCGCTGCCGCCGAAGCGGTAGAGGCGGAAGTGCTCGAAGGCGAGCCCGAGGAAGCGGAAAAGCCCGCCGAGGGTGCCGAGGGCGAGAAACCTGCCGACGATGCGAAGGCCGAGGTGGAGAAGGCAGCAGCCGAGCTTGCTGCCGCGAAGGCCGAGGCTGCCGAGTGGAAAGACAAGTTCATGCGCCTTCACGCCGAGTGGGACACCTACCGCAGGCGCACGAACGAGCAGCGTGAAGCCGAGAAGGCCCGCGCCGCGGAGAAGCTGGTCACGAGCCTGCTTCCCGTGATAGACGATTTCGAGCGCACGATCGACTATGCTGAGAAGAACGGCGAAGGCGAGCTGCTAGGAGGCGTTCGCGCGGTGCACTCCAAGTTCGTCGGCGTGCTCGAGAAGGACGGCGTGGAAGTGATCGATCCGACCGGCGAAGCATTCGACGCGTTGGAGGCTCAGGCGGTCGCGACTGTTCCCGATACGGAGGCGTTCGACGAGACGGTCCACGAAGTGTACCAAAAAGGGTACCGCCTTGGGGCGAAGGTCATCAGGCCCGCGATGGTCACGGTGACCACCGGCGGCCCGAAGCGACCCAAGCCCGAAGAGGACGAAACCGAAGAGTAATGTATGGGGGCGGGCGCGTGAGCCCGCCCTTGTTTTTCAAGTGAGAAAGGCAGGTGGTCGTGTATGCCGGCAACTCCGGATTATTACAAAACGCTGGGCGTTCCGCGCACGGCGTCCACCGATGAGATAAAGAAGGCATTCCGCAAGCTTGCGCGCAAGTACCATCCCGATGCGGGCGGCGACGAGGCCAAGTTCAAGGAGCTCAACGAAGCGTACGAGGTTCTCTCCGACGACAAGAAGCGCAAGCTCTACGATCAGTACGGCACGGCGAATGAGAATCAGATCCCGCGTGGCTGGGGCGGCGGCCAGGGCGTGAACGTCGAGGACATCTTCGGCGGCATGGGCGGCGCCGGCAGCTGGGCCGACATCCTGGAGAGCATTCGCCGCGGCGAGGGCGCTTTCGGAACGGAATGGGATTTCGGCAACTTCGGTGGCGGTGGGCGTCGAGGCCCTCGCCCGCAGAAGGGCAAGGACATGAACGTCACACTGAACGTGACGTTCGATGAGGCGTTCTGCGGTACCGAGAAGCGCGTGACTGTTCGCATCCCCGGCAAGGACGCCCCCGAAACCTTCACGGTGAAGGTTCCCGCGGGCGCCGTCGACGGTGGCAGGCTTCGCTTCCGCGGCAAGGGCGGCTTGGGCTCCGACGGCGGCGAGGCGGGCGATCTGCTCATCACCACCAAGATCGAACCCCATCCGTACTTCTCGCGCGACGGCGCCGACGTGCTCGTCGACGTGCCGGTCACCGTGGCGGAGGCGGCGCTCGGAGGCAGCGTCGTCATTCCCGCGCCGGATGGCTCAAAGGTGCGCGTGAAGGTTCCCGCCGGAACGCAAAGTGGGACGAAGCTCACGGTTCGCGGCAAGGGCGCACCGCGAGTGAAGGGGCAGGGCTCGGGCGACCTGAAGATCAAGGTTGTCGTTAAGGTTCCTGAGCATTTGAACGATGGACAACGCAGGGCCTTGGAGGAATTCCAGGCTGCGACGAGCGAGGACGTGAGGAAATGGTAATGGACGACCGCAACAGACCCCTGTACATGATTAGCGTGGCAGCGGAGCTTGCGGGAGTGCATCCCCAGACGCTGCGCGCGTACGAGCAGAAAGGCCTCGTCACGCCGCAGCGAACGAGCGGCAACACCCGCATGTACTCGCAGGCCGACATCGAACGGCTCGGGCTTATCAACGAGCTCACCAACGAGGGCATCAACCTTGCGGGCGTGACGCGCATCCTCGATTTGCAAGGGCGTTTGGACGCGCGCGACGAGGAAATCGACGACCTGCACAAGCGGGTGCGCCGCTTGGCCGATCGCGTGCATGAGCTCGAGACGCGCGAAAGCGTGAACTCGCTCGTGCAAAACGACGTCGGTGGCGTCACCCCGGGCGCTATCGTCCTTCGGCGCCTCTCTTAAATGGCAAACCATCTCCTTACGAAGGAGGCTTAGATTATGAGGTTAGACAAACTAGCAATCACCGCCCAGGAGGCGTTCCAGAACTCCATGGGCGTGGCAAGCGATGCCGAATCGGCGGTCATCCAGCCGATTCACCTTCTGAAGGCATTGCTCGATGCCGATGAGAACAACCTCGCGGCAATCATCAAGCGCATCGGCGCCGACCCGGCGCAGCTTGAGCGCAACGTGAACGAAGAGGTCGAGCGCGGCCCGAAGTCGCAGGGCGGCATGCCCATGCCGATGCCGGGCAATGACCTCATGAAGACGATCGACAACGCGGTGAAGGCAGCCGAGAAGCTCGGTGACAGCTACGCCACAAGCGAGCATCTGCTCATCGCGCTTTCGGAGGACAAGGGTCCAGCGGGGCGCATCTTGAACGGCGTGGGCATCACGCGCAAGAACATCGAGGCGGCCTACGAAGAGCTCCGCGGCGACACGCGCGTGACCGATCAGCAGGAGAAAGCCCAGTTCGAAGCCTTGGAACAGTATGGTCAAAACCTCACTCAGCAGGCGCGCGAGGGCAAGCTCGACCCGGTGATCGGCCGCTCTGAGGAAATCCGCCGCACCATCCAGGTGCTTTCCCGCCGCACCAAGAACAACCCGGTGCTCATCGGCGAGCCGGGCACGGGCAAGACGGCCATCGTCGAGGGACTTGCACAGCGCATCGTCGCAGGCGACGTGCCTTCCAGCCTGAAGGACCGCGACATCGTGTCGCTCGACTTGGGCGCGATGATGGCGGGCGCGAAATACCGCGGCGAGTTCGAGGACCGCTTGAAGGCGGTGCTGCGCGAGGTGAAGCAGTCCGAGGGCAAGGTTATCTTGTTCATCGACGAGCTGCATACCATCGTGGGCGCCGGTTCCTCGGGCGATAGCACGCTCGATGCGGGCAACATGCTTAAGCCCGCGCTCGCGCGTGGTGAGCTGCATGCCATCGGCGCGACCACGCTCGACGAGTACCGCAAGTACGTCGAGAAGGACAAAGCGCTTGCCCGCCGTTTCCAGCCGGTCATGATCGGCGAGCCGACGGTGGAAGACACCATCGCCATCCTGCGCGGCTTGAAGGAGAAGTACGAGATCCATCACGGCGTGCGCATCACCGACGGCGCCATCGTCGCCGCGGCGGAGCTTTCCGACCGCTACATCTCCGACCGCTTCCTCCCCGACAAGGCGATCGACTTGATGGACGAGGCGGCGAGCCGCCTGCGCATCGAGATCGATTCGATGCCCGAAGAGGTCGACATGGCAGAGCGCAAGCTCACGCAGATGCAGATCGAGGAGCAGGCGCTCATGAAGGAGAGCGACGACGCCTCGAAGGAACGCCTGGAGGCGCTGCGCCGTGACATCGCGAATGCGCAAGAGGACCTCGACCGCCGCAAGGCCGAATGGCGCAACGAGAAAGACGTCATCGAGAACGTGCAGACGCTCAAGGCCGACCTGGAAAGTGCCCAAGCCGAAGAGGAGCGCGTCACGCGCGAGGGCGACCTTTCGCGTGCCTCCGAGCTGCGTTATTCCACCATCCCCGAGCTGCAGCAACGCTTGAAGACGGCGGAGGAGACGCTTGTCGGCAAGCAGAAGGACGGCGCGATCTTGAAGGAGGAGGTGTCTGAAGACGAGATCGCCGAGGTGGTGTCCGCGTGGACGGGCATCCCGGTCCAGAAGATGATGCAGGGCGAGATGGAGAAGCTCGCCGATTTGGAAGACAAGTTGCATGAGCGCGTCGTCGGCCAGGACGAGGCCGTGCATGCGGTGGCGGGTGCCATTCGCCGCAACCGCGCGGGTCTTTCCGACCCGAACCGCCCGGTGGGCAGCTTCATGTTCTTGGGCCCCACGGGCGTGGGCAAGACCGAGCTCGCCAAGGCGCTCGCCGAGTACCTGTTCGACTCCGAGAAGGCCATGGTGCGCATCGACATGTCCGAGTACATGGAGAAGTTCAGCGTCCAGCGCCTGATTGGTGCCCCTCCGGGATACGTGGGTTACGACGAGGGCGGCCAGCTCACCGAAGCCGTGCGCCGCAAGCCCTATTCGGTCGTGCTGCTCGACGAGATCGAAAAGGCGCACCCGGACGTGTTCAACGTGCTTTTGCAGGTGCTCGATGACGGCCGCCTGACGGACGGCCAGGGCCGTGTGGTTAGCTTCAAGAACGCCATCATCATCATGACGAGCAACATCGCCAGCCAGGAGATTCGCGACTTTGCGAAGGAGAACGAGTCGATGGGCGAGATGATGGAAGGCATGTTGAAGGCCGATGTGGCCACCGCGTCGAAGAAACTCGCCGAGTTTACGAACAGGATTCAGGATTCGCTGCGCGCCACGTTCAAGCCCGAGTTCTTGAACCGCATCGACGACATCATCACGTTCAAGCCGCTGTCGATCGAGTCGATGGAGCCTATCGTGAAGCTCCAGCTCGAAGACGTGCGCCGTCGCCTGGCCGACCGCCACGTGTCGCTCGACGTGACGCCCGCGGCGCTTGAGCATCTGTCGATCGACGGCTTCGACCCGGTGTATGGCGCTCGTCCGCTGAAGCGCTTGATCCAGCGTGAAGTGGTCGACCGCATCGCCGATGCGGCTGTTCGCGGCAAGCTGCTCGACCGCAGCCATGTGCTAATCGATATCGACGATACCGCGGGGGACTACACCTGCCGCGTCGAGGCGCCGCTCGATTTGGACGCCGTGCCGGTGGAATAAAGGCTTGAGAGTCGATAGTTAGTTTAAGGCTGCCGGGTTCTATGACCTGGCAGCCTTTTTGCATTTAGGGCAACGGGTCCGCGCGATTTTTCGGCGCACTTTTCGCTACTCGAGGATTCCAAAATGGAATGATGGTGTTACGTTTCGAATCGCTATTGCTCTGTTCCCTGCCAATATTCTATATATACGGAGCTATAGAGGGGATTGGCGGGTGCGCTCGAATTGCTCGACGTATCGCGAGGTAAGCAAGGGGGATTGTGTGAGAACAGACATGCTTCAGGAATTCATCGTCTGGGCGGAGAGCAAGACAATCGAGGCGGCGGCGAAGGAGATGCACATCTCCCAGTCCACGTTGAGCAAGCATCTCATTGCGCTTGAGACTGAACTGGGGATAAGCTTGATCAATCGCCATGACAAGGGTCGCCTGACTCCTGCGGGCGTGCGCTTTTACAACGGCATCGTCGACGTGGTGGAACGGCTTAACAAGACCGTCGAGGAAAGTCGGCAGATTGCGGAGAAGACCGACTACGAGATCATCGTTTGGGACCCCTTCATCTTCTCGGGTGCTATGCGCGAGTTGGAGCGCATTATGCATGCGTTTTCAAAAGAGTGTTCGGTTCCTTTCCGCTTTACCTTGAGAAACGAGGCGTACAAGACTCCGAGTGAGTCGCTCGCCGAAGGCTTGGTCGATGTTGCCATCGGCTATCATCCTTTCGGGGCAGAGGGCGAGGCGCCTCAGGGATCGATCGAATTCGATCTGATGGAAGAGCCGCTTGTACTGTGGTGTAAGAAGGAGCATCCGCTTGCGCGGAAGGAGCAGCTGCTCCCCGAAGACCTCAAAGGCGTGCCCATCATGTGTAGCATGGAGCTTGCCCATCCCCTGGCGTCTGCGGTGACGGAGATGTGCGCCCAAAGGGGCTTCAAGCCGCGGTTCTATCGCTTCAACCCCACGTCGCAGGCGTCGTTTTTCTTCGATGCGCCGGCGGAATGCGTCTATGTCTTCACGCCGGAACTGCGCAATGACGAGCGCATCCGTTTGCGCAATGACATGGTGCTGCGCCATTTCGACGACAAGACGTTTGCTGTTCGTTGTTGCGTGGCGGTTCGCAACGTTGAGACCAACGAGGCGCTCTCCCAGTTCCGCGCGTTCCTTGCCGATGACGAGAACCGCTAAGGACCTGCTAAGGGTTCCCGCACTCGGCTTCGGCGAATGAGGGCGGCGGCGAACGACCCCGGCCTCAACCGAGAGGAAACGGAATGGGCGCTTGACGAGGGTTTATTCCGTTTCGTCATTAATCCCGCGCAAAGAATAATTAAAACGACGTCGATGGGCGTCGTTTTTTCTTTCGTGGGTGCATTTTCATCGCTTAGCTCATGACGCCGCCGCTTTCCATAATGGGATTTGCAGAAACCACTCCAAGACGAAGAGAGAGGGGAATGGAATGCAGATTCCAGAAGGGGAATATCGAGTCGGCACTGATGACGACTACTACGTTCGCACGAATGTGTGGTCGGCACCTGGCTGCCATGGTGCAGCGTGCGGCGCTATCCTCCACATCAAGGACGGCAAGTTCGTCGACATCGAAGGCGACGAGAGCAATCCCATCACGCAGGGGCGTTTGTGCATCAAATGCCTGAACATGACTGAGTTCGAGTATCATCCCGAGCGCATCATCTACCCGATGAAGCGCGACCCGAAGGATCGCGGCAAGAACGCGTGGGAGCGCATCACCTGGGATGAGGCGTACGACCTCATTGAGGAGAACTACAACAAGGTCGTCGAGAAGACGGGAACGCCGAACGCCGTCCTGACCCTTGGTGGCACCGGCCGCGAGGCAACGATGTTCTATCCGGTCATCTCGTTCGCCGACTTCCGCTCGGCTAACGTCGCGGCGCCGATTTCCGGCGACTCCTGCTACGGCCCTCGCTGCATGATGGCGGCGAACATCTTCGGCTCTGGCTATCCCGAGGTCGACAGCGGCATGTTCTTCGACGACAAGTACAACGATCCGCGCTTCGAGCGCCCCGAGTACATGATCGTTTGGGGTTCGAACCCGCTCGTCTCCAATCCGGCGGGCTATTTCGGCCACCAGATCATCGACATGATGAAGATGGGCACGAAGCTCATCGTCGTCGACCCCCAGATCACCTGGATGGGCTCTCGCGCTGAGCACGTGCTGCAGCTTCGCCCGGGCACTGACGCGGCGCTCGCTATCGGCATGCTGAAGGCCATCGTCGATGAGGACATCTACGACAAGGAATTCGTCGAGAAGTGGGTGTACGGCTTCGATTGGCTCGTCGAGCGAATCAACCAGTACTCCTATGAGGAGATCGAGAAGCTGACGCAGGTTCCGACCGAGCAGATGCGCACGGTCGCCCGTGCATACGCCACCGCCGACGGCACCGGCCGCAACTGCTCCATCTTCATGGGCGTTGCCATGGAGATGCAGACCGACGCGCTTTCCGACATCCAGGCTGTTTTGAGCCTCATCGCCATCACGGGCAACGTCGACGTTCCCGGCGGCAACGTGCTCGGCCCCAAGGCGTCCTTCACGGGTGCGTGGCGCTACGAGCAGATCAAGTGGGTTGCGGAAAAGGAGAAGCAGAGCCGTATCGGCAACGACCGCGAGCCGATCGAGCGCAACGCGCTTTCCAACGTCCAGTCCGACGCCATCCTTCCTGAGCTCGAGCTCCCCGATGATCAGCGTACGGTGCGCATGATCTGGTTCAACAGCTGCAATGCTCTCGTGTGCATGCCCGCAGAGCCGCAGCGCTGGATCAACGCCTGCCAGAAGATGGACTTCAACGTGGTCCAGGACCTCTTCATGACGCCGACGGCGATGGCCCTGTGCGATCTGTTCCTTCCCGTTTCCACGTTCATCGAGCATGACGGCGTCGTCCAGATTCACTACGGCCGCCACACCCCTTACCTCGGCGCCGAGGTGAAGGCTATCGACTACGGCGAGACCAAGTCCGACCTGGAAGTCACCTTTGAGCTCGGCAAGCGCCTGAACCCCGAAGCTTGGGCCGAGTACGAAACGATCGAAGACTTCATGGACAACCAGATCGAGCCGACGGGCATGACGTTCGATGAGCTGCGTCACAAGGGCATCCTCTCCTTCAACGGTTGGAACTATCGCAAGTACGAAACCGGCGAGCTGCGCAGCGATGGCCAGCCCGGCTTCAACACCGTCACTGGCATGATCGAGCTGTACTCTCTGCAGCTTGAGTCCTGGGGCGAAGAGCCGCTGCCGATGATCGAGCCCGTTCCCTTCAGCAAGGAATCCAACCCCGAGATGGCGGAGAAGTACCCGATCATCCTTACCACCGGCGGCCGCAAGTGGACGCAGTTCCACTCCGAATGGCGTCAGGTCAAGGGTATGCGTGAGATCGATCCGTGGCCGGTGCTGACCGTGAACCCCGAGACCGCCAAGGAATACGGCATCTCCGAGGGCGACTGGGCCGAGGTCTTCAATGACACCGGCAAGGCACGCCTCAAGGTGAAGGTTTCCCCGGTTATCAAGCCCGGCATGGTGCACGCGACGCATGCATGGTGGTTCCCCGAGCAGGATGGCGAGGCTCCGAACTACTTCGGCGCGTTCAAGTCGAACATCAACACGCTGCTTCCCAACGACAGCTGCGGGCGCATGTACAAGGGCAGCCCCTACAAGTCGAACATGTGCAATATCCGCCGTGTCACCGGCCTGGACGACTAGTCGGTAGCCGAGAAAAGAGAGGAGAAGAAAATGAGCAAGAAGGCACTTCTTATCAACTACAAGTACTGCTCCGGCTGCCACAGCTGCGAAATCGCTTGCCGCAACCACCTTCAGTGCGGTTTGGGCAAGTGGGGCATCAAGCTGACCGAGATCCAGCCGTTTGAGGCCCATCCCGGCGACTGGAACTGGGACTATGTTCCCGTTCCCACGAAGCTCTGCGATCAGTGCGCCGAGCGCGTCGAAGCGGGGGAGAAGCCGGCGTGCGTCAAGCACTGCCAGTCGTTCTGCATGGAGTATGGCACGCCTGAGGAAATGGCGAAGCGAGCCGAGGAGCTCGGCGACAAGACCGCCATCTTCATGATTTAAAGGCATTGCTCGCGTGGTGCGGGCGAGCACTTCGTCCGCTCGCACCACGATATCGAGGTTGCGTCCTATTGGAGACGCGTGAGGCGCAACCGATTTATTACCGCGCTAGTGCTGTGAAAGAGGGGGGACGGCATGGCTAAGAGGCAACGTGGATGGACTACGCTCACCGATATCGAAGAGTTCAAGACGATAACGTGGAGCTTCCTTAAGAATATTACCATGACCTGGGAATATGACGGCATGGCATATCTGTTTCGGGAGGCTCGTATTCCCATCTACGGTATCGACCGCGGAACCATGAAGATGAACCACCCCATCATGGCAATGGGGATTCCCATGCAGAGGGACAAGAACTACGGCGTGGATATCTATGTTCCCTCCAAACTCAAGAAGAAGGCCGCTTCTCTATTAGCGGATGAGGCTCGCGTTCGCGAATGCGCCGAGCTCGAAATCGTTGCTGGGGAAGAGAATGCGCGCGCTTTTAACGAGGAGGCTCTTGCCAACAAGAAGAGGAATTCCCAGCGGAAAGCGGAGCATAGGAAGAGCGTTCTCAAGGCTCTTCTATGCAAGTAAAGGAGTGGGATTAAAAAATCCCAAAAGAAAAAGGGGTGAGTATGCTTCAAACTGAGCAAGATCTGCAAGCGAAATCGGGAGGCTTGCACTACGCATTCGTGATTTGCCTGGGCGGCTTTCTGCTGTCTGGTATCGTTTTGGCGGCACAACGCCTACCGTCTATCGCACTCGATTCCGTGCGACAGACATTGGGCGTCGGCTACGCCGAGGTTGGCCTGATCACTTCGGTGTTCATGATTTTCTACGCCGGCTTGTCGCTGGTGTGGGGCATGCTTGGCGATAAGATCGGCACGCGTTGGGCGATGACGCTGGCGTGCGCTCTGTCGTCCGTCGGTACGATTCTCTTCGGCCTGTTCGGCGGTACGAGCCTTGCTGCTGCAATCGTCACGTGGTCCATCTGCGGCATCGGCTGCGCTGGCCTTCTGATGGCAATTCTCCCGAAGATCATCTCTCGCTGGTTTGCGCCGAACAAGCGTGGCTTCGGCATGTCGCTGTGCACGCCTGGCGCGAACTTTGCAGCGCTCATCCTCGGCGTTGTTGCGCCGCTCGTCATCAACGGCCTCGGCTGGAACATGGCTTACGTAGCGTTCGGCATCTACTTCGCCCTTATCACCGTGTTCGTCGCTTTGACGTTCCGCGAGGGTCCCGAGGAGAAGGGCCTTGCTCCCTATGGCGCTCCGAAGGGCACCCAGGCTGCTCCTGCTCCGAAGCTTGAGGAGAAGGCTGTGGCTTCCGGTAAGAAGGTCTCTCCGCTGCGTCAAGTTGCGAGAATGGGCATCACCTGGCACTTCGGCCTGTTCTACGCGGTGTACCAGCTGGGCTACATGGCCGCAACGCAGTACTATGTCGTGTCGATGACCGGCAACGGCTTTGATTTGGCAACCGCTGCGTTCTCCCTCACCATCGGCGGTGTGCTCACGATCATCACCGAGCTTATCGTCGGCAGCCTGTCCGACCGCTATGAGCGCAAGAACATCATCGGCATCATGGTGGCTTGCACGGGCGTTCTTTCTGCGGGATATGCAATCTACCTGCTGAACACCCCGGCTCCGGATTTGATTCCGTGCTACTTCTTCATTGCCCTTATCAGCGCATCCACCGGTGTTATCACGGTTATCATGTCGGGCGCTGGCGAGTACTACAACGATGAGTGCCGCGCAACGGGCACTGGCATGATCGGCACCATCAACATCGTCGGCCGCTACCTCGGTCCGTGGGTTGCCGGCATCGTGATCGACGCGACCGGCCAGACCGCCTACGCGTTCGTCATCGTTGCCGTCGCCATGATCGTGTCCTGCTTCATCGCCTTCGCGATGCCGCGTGCGGCAACCGTCCAGGCGAAGTGGGCTGCGAACAACTAGTAAGTCTCTTCCGTTCGATTGCGGTCCGGCCACTCTCCACGGGTTGTGCCGCAATCCCTTTGGCGAGGGCTTGGTGCGGTCTTCGGACGAGCGCTGAGTCCTCGCACTCCCTCCGATTTATCTGCGTGCTGTGAATGAAAGATTGGACGGTACGCGTTGCAACCGTATCCCTACGATTCGGGAAAGGAGTTTTGCCATGACATGTTTTCCCTGCATCAAGTGCAACAAATGTCGGAAATTGATTCCGAAGATCGATATCGTCTGCTCGCAATGCGGTGCCGACATGCCGCCTGGCATTCCCTCTTGTCCGAAGTGCGGCTGCACCAAGAGAAAGTTTATCAAGGGTTCTGTCCCGAATCCCGATTGGCGGGGAACGGCAGAATTTAGGGAGCCATCGAGCTCCGATTCCTCACAATGATCCTCGCCGCAATCTGAGATGCGGCGGATCTATCCCCTTATGGCCCGGATGCACCCTCAAGCATCCGGGCTCTTTTGCGTTTAGGGAGCAGATTGTGTCCGCTATGGGACAATCCATCGCGCCTGACGTGCCTTTTTCGGCAAATGTACTAGAATATGCCCCATGCAAAAGTCTTGGTCTGACATACGCGAATCCATCACGACGCCCCTCATGGGCTTCACGATCGTCGTGCTGTTCCTCGTGTGCTTTCTTCTTGCGATGGTGGTCCTGGTGAGCGTCGTTCGCGTGCTGATGGGGTAGCGTCATGTGGCAGAGGTTCTCGCTTTACGACCTGCGCGTCATCGGACACTACCTCGGTACGCTCACCCAGCTCTTCGCGGCGCTTATGGCGGTGCCGTTCTTAACGGCGCTCGTGTTCCAGGAATGGGAGCCCGCCGAGCGCTACTTGTTGGGCATAGGCATCGCGCTTGTCGTCGGCACGCTGTTGCAGTTTTTGCGCATCGAGCCTGGTCGCCTGGGCCGCCGCCAAGCGCTTGCGGTCACGGGTTTCGCGTGGATCGTGCTCGCGTTCTTCGCATCGGTCCCGCTTTTCCTGTCCGGGCACTACGCCACCTACATGGATGCGCTTTTCGACGGCGTCTCGGGTCTTACCACGACAGGTGCCACCGTTGCGCTCGACATTGACCACTTCTCCAACGCCGACAACATGTTTCGCTTTATGATGCACCTGGTCGGCGGCTTGGGACTCATCGTCGTCGCGCTCTCGCTTGGCATTTTCGGCAAGCGTTCGGGGTCGTCGCTCTATACCGCCGAGGGCCGAAGCGAGCACGTGGTTCCCAACGTCGTCCAGACGACGCAGCTCATTTTGCGCATCACGCTCGCCATCATCTTCATCGCCGCGGTGGTGCTCACTGCGCTGTGCATCTCTATCGGGATGGAGCCCGTCCGTGCTGTGTTGCAATCGATCTGGCTGGCGATTTCTGCGTTTAGCACCGGCGGCTTCGCGCCGATGGCCGAAAGCGTCTCCTACTACAACTCGATTCCCATCGAGATATTCCTCATGCTGCTCATGATCTTGGGCTCTATCAGCTTCGTCGTCCATGCCGAGGTGTGGAAGGGGCGCCTGCAGTCCTTCTTCGGCGACATCGAGATTCTCACGATGCTCGTCTGGCTGCTCGTGATGACGGTCGTTGTCGCAGCGTCTCTTTCGGCGAGCGCCCTGTTCTCCGACCTGCCCGCGATAATTCGCCGCGGCCTGTTCATGGTGGTGTCGGCCTTCTCTACCACCGGGTTCCAGAATGTCACGACCAATCAGCTCACGACGGTGTTCTCGTCGGGTGCCTTCCTCGCGCTCGCGCTGATTATGGCCGTCGGCGGCTCGGCGGGGTCGACCGCAGGCGGCGTGAAACTCCACCGGGTGGGCATCATCTTCAAGTCGATTGTCTCCACGGTGAAAGAGGCGGTGTCCCCCTCGTCTGCTCGCGTTGTCGTTTCCTATAACCACTTGGGACGACGCGTCCTTTCTTCCGATGCTGTGAAGGAAGCGATGACCGTGTTCGTGCTCTTTGTGATCACGTACTCGGTCGGCGCGCTCGTGGGCATCGCGCACGGGTACGAGGCATCCCAGGCCATCATGGAGTCGGTTGCCATGACGTCGAACGGCGGTGTTATCACCGGCATCGTGACGCCTGGCATGTCGCCCTCCCTCGAGACGTTCTACATCTTCCAGATGTGGGCGGGCCGTCTCGAGTTCGTCACGCTGCTCGCCGTTTTGGCCGAGATTGTCGCGTCGCTTGCTCCCCGAAAAAGGAGGGGGCGCCAATGAGCAGGCACGATACGACACCTTGGGCCTCGCTTTCCGGACGCGCGCTGCGGGTTGCGCTCGCGGTAGCGTTTTGCCTGTTCGCATGCATGCCTGCTGTCGCTTTCGCGGACGACGGCGACGGCGAAGATGATTCCAACTTGATAAACCCTCAGCAGCGACCCGACTCGTCGTTCATCTACGATTCGTCGATCATCGACCTGTCGAACGCCGATTCCTACTACGACAAGCAGACCGTGCAGATTACCGGCGAGGCGGTGGGAGACATCATCGATGCGCGCGACGGCATGGTATGGGTCACGCTCGCCGAGGCCTCGAACTCGAGCAACGCGTCGGTTTCTGTGCTGATGACGCGCGAATCCGCGTCGCATATCGACACGCTCGGCCGCTACGGTACCACAGGGACGATGCTGCAGGTTCGCGGCGTGTTCCACCTTGCCTGCCCCGAAGACCAGGGATTGAGCGACGTGCATGCGACGAGCGTTGCCGTGGTCGCGAAAGGGTCGCATCATGTTGAGGAGTTCCGCCCCGAGGCGTTTGCAGTCGGTGCCGCGCTCACTGTCGTCGGGTTTGCTCTCATGGGACTGTTCCGCTACCTGCGGGAACGCCAGCGTTAGGGGGAGTTGTTGGAAGAAACGGTTGCCATCGGGTGCGTCGTCAAGCTTGACCGCGGGTTCCCCTTGGTGCGTCTTGAGGACGGGATCGAGCTTCGATGCAAGCACGCAACGTCGCTCGTGAAGGGCGAGCGCGTCCGTGCGGTGATCGGCGACAGGGTGCGCGTCTCGTTCGCCGAGCGAAATGACAAGGCGCTCATCGTCGAGGTGCTTCCTCGTTCGTGCGAACTTGTGCGGAAGGACCCCACCGAGCGCGCCGTCCCCCAAGTGCTTGCTGCCAACTTCGATCGTGTCATCGTGACGCAGCCTTCAGTGGAAGTGAATATGCGCAGGTTGGAGCGCGAATTGGTGCTCGCGCACGAAACGGGCGCCGCCGTGTCCGTCGTGCTCACGAAGGCCGATCTCGCCGAAAGCGAGGACGAGGTCGAGCGCGTCCGCGAGCGCGTTCGGGCGCTTGTCGGCGCGGATGTGGAGACGCTCGTCGTGTCGGAAGCGATGCCCGAAAGCGTTGAAGCCGTGCGCGCGCTCGTGCCCGAGGGGACAACGGCTGTGCTTATCGGACGGAGCGGCGTGGGCAAGTCGAGCCTGGTCAACCTGCTTGTTGGACGTGATGTGCAAGAGACGGGGACGGTGCGTGAGACCGATGGCGCGGGCCGTCATACCACGGTGAGCCGCGAGATGGTGTCCATTCCCCACGGCGGCTACGTGGTCGACATGCCAGGCGTGCGCGGTTTGGGCCTCTGGGATGCCGACGCAGGTATCGGCGTTGCCTTCGCCGACGTGGAAGAGCTTGCCGAGCAGTGCCGCTTCCGCGATTGCAAGCACGAGAACGAGCCTGGTTGCGCCGTTCGCGCCGCTGTCGAGCGTGGCGATCTCGCGCGGGAGCGCTTCGAGTCCTACGTTTCCCTGAAGCGCGAGACCGAGGTCGTCCGCGAGCGCCGCGAGCAGGCGTGCTGGATGCAGCGCGAGCAGGCCCAGGCGGGATCGCGCGGTTCCCGTCGTTCGGGAAGCGCGGCGGGAACGGGCGGCAGCGCGGGCGGGCGAAAGACATCGGCAGCCTCGTCGAAGATGCGCCGCAACAAGTCGGGCCGTGGCAGCGGTGGCTCAAGCTGGCGTAAATACGGCCAGTAGCGCGAGCCCGAGGACCCGCAGCCTTGCCGGACGTGCGCTTCACGTCTCGTCCCGGGCCGCCCTTGTGCTCCCCAATGTAAGCGATACCTGCATATTTGGGTAATGCTCAGGTAAAGCTGCGTCATGCTTGCGTCATGGCTTGCCGCCGTGCTCTATCTGGGCGGATTTGCTCCCTACTATTTTCATCAGCGAGAAACGGCAAAACCTAACTCAACGCCAACTCTTGCCAAAAAGGAAATCTCGAAGGGAGAATAAAACTATGCAGGGCAACCTCATGAGCCGCCGTAACTTCGTTGGAGCCGCCGCGGCCACCGCTGCAACGGTCGCCGCCTTCAGCCTCACCGGCTGCGGTTCGAACGGCTCGAGCGACGCGAAATCCGATGCAAAGGAAGAGAAGACCGAGACGAAGACCCTCTCCGGCACCATCACCGCCGTCGGTTCCACGGCGCTTCAGCCCCTCTGCGAAGCTGCCGCCGAGCAGTTCATGGAGAAGAACTCCGGCGTTCAGATCACCGTTCAGGGTGGCGGTTCCGGCCAGGGCATCACGCAGATCACCCAGGGCGCGGTGCAGATCGGCAACTCCGACGTGTTCGCCGAGGCCAAGGTGAAGGACGCCGCCGACCTCAAGAAGATTGCCGACAACAAGGTCTGCATCGTCGGCATGGGTCCGATTGTCAACAAGGACGTCACCATCGACGACCTGACGATCGACCAGCTGAAGTCCATCTTCACCGGCGAAGTCACCAACTGGAAGGAGGTCGGCGGCGCCGATGCGGCCATCACGGTTATCAACCGCGCATCCGGTTCCGGCACCCGCGCGACCTTCGAGGCCGCCGTGCTCGGCGACACCAAGGTGCCCGATACCTTCAAGCCCCAGGAGCAGGATTCTTCGGGCACCGCTGCGAAGATGGTTGCTTCCACCCCGGGCGCCATCTCCTACCTGGCGTTTTCCTACTACGACGACACCGTGAAGGCTCTGAAAGTCGGCGACGTCGAGCCGAAGGAGGCCAACGTCGAGGACAACTCCTGGACCATCTGGGCTTACGAGCACATGTACACCGCCGCCGATCCCGATGAGGTCACCAAGGCGTTCATCGATTACATGATGAGCGACGATGTCCAGGGCGAGCTCGTCGAGGCGCAGGGCTATATCCCCGTTTCCGGCATGAAGGTCGAGAAGGACGCTTCCGGCAAGGTCACCAAGAAATAACTCGAAAGGAGACGCGGCTTTATGGCTCGATTGCCAAAGCATCGCGTCGAGCTTATCGGCAAGGGCGTCACGGGTGCGTGCATCGCGCTCGTGGCGCTTCTTGTTGTTACGCTCGTTGCAATGGTCGCGCAGCGCGGTATCGCGACATTTGCCGTTGACGGCATCGACTTGGGCGCATTCCTCACCGGCACCACGTGGAATCCCCATCAAGACGACGTGAACGGCACGCCGACGGTGGGCGCGTTGCCGATGATTTCCGGCTCGTTTGCGGTCACTCTGCTCTCGACGCTGTTCGCCCTGCCGATTGCCATCGGCTCGGCGATCTTCGTCGTCGAGATTGCCCCCGGGTTCGGGCGCCGCGTGTTCCAGCCGCTCATCGAGCTTCTGGTGGGAATCCCGTCGGTCGTTTACGGCCTGATCGGCCTCACCGTCGTGGTCGCGTGGACTCGCGATATGGCTGCAGCAGCAGGTCAAACCATCACCGGTTTCGGCATCTTCTCGAGTGCAATCGTGCTCGCCGTGATGGTCCTTCCTACGATTACGAGCCTCTCGATCGACGCGCTCGCCGCGGTGCCCGGTCAATATCGCGAAGGTTCCTATGCGCTTGGTTGCACGCGCTGGCAAACGGTATGGAACGTGGTTCTGCGCTCGGCGGCTCCGTCGCTTATGACGGCGGTCATCTTGGGGATGACGCGCGCGTTCGGCGAGGCGCTCGCCGTGCAGATGGTCATCGGCAACGCTATCCAGATGCCGTCGAGCCTGTTCACGCCCGCATCGACGCTCACGTCCGTGCTCACCATGGGCATGGGCAACGAGGCGATGGGCACCGTGTACAACGACGTGCTCTGGTCGCTTGCGCTGCTGCTTTTGCTCATGTCGCTCGTGTTCATCCTGGTCATTCACTTGATCGGGCGCAAGGGAGGGGCGAAGCGTGGCTAAGTTCGACATGGCGGCGCACGTTCGCCGCATCAACTCGCAGGACAAGATCGCCACGGGAATCCTCACCGCCATCGTGGGCCTCGTGCTGCTCATCTTGGCCGCTATCGTGATCTACATCCTGGTCGCGGGCGCGGGCAAGCTCTTCGATGTGAGCTTCCTCACTTCCAAGCCGCAGCAGTTCAAGGCAGGCGGCGGCATCGGACCGGAGCTGTTCAACTCGTTCTACCTGCTGTTCTTGACGCTCGTCATCAGCGTGCCTCTCTCGCTTGGCGCGGCGATCTACCTGTCGCAGTATGCGCCCGAGAACTGGGTGACCAGCGTGGCGAAGACGATCATAGAGACGCTCTCGTCGCTGCCCTCGATCGTCGTCGGCCTGTTCGGCTTCCTTTTCTTCGTGCTGACTATGGGCTGGGGATTCTCGGTCATCGCGGGCGCGGTCGCGCTCACGATGTTCAACATCCCGATTCTCGTCCGCACCTGCCAGCAGGCGCTCGAAGACGTGCCGCGCTCGCAGCGCGATGCGGGGCTCGCAATGGGGCTCACCCGCTGGGAGACCACGATCCACGTATTGCTGCCCGCCGCGATGCCCGCCATCGTCACCGGCATCGTGCTTTCCGCCGGCCGTGTGTTCGGCGAGGCCGCGGCGCTTATCTTCACTGCAGGTCAGAGCGCGCCGGCGCTCGACTTCACGTGCTTCGACCTCTCGAGTCCGTCGTGTCCGTGGAACATCTTCCGCCCCGCCGAGACGCTCGCGGTCCATATCTGGAAAATCAATTCCGAAGGGGTCGTGCCCGACCTTGAGGCCATCTCGAACGGCACCGCTGCTGTGCTCATGGTGTGCATCCTGGCCTTCAACCTGATCGCCCGTTTCGTGGGCAAGCTTTTGGAAAGGAGGCTGACAAGCGAATGATGACGCAAGAGAAATCCCCCGTTGAAAAGAGGAATTCCGTGCTTGCCGTCGCATCGCGGGCGGAGGCTTCTGCACGGGAAGGTGTCGAGCCGCTTTTGCGCACGCACGACGTCACGGTGACCTACGACACGTTCGAGGCGCTGCACAAGACCTCTCTCGCCTTCGAGAAAGGGCAGGTTACGGCGCTTATCGGCCCTTCGGGCTGTGGCAAGTCCACCTTCCTGCGCTGCTTGAACCTCATGAATCGCGAGATTCCCAAGTGCAAGGTCGCAGGCCAGATCGACTATCACGGCCGCGACATCAACACGCGTTCGGAAAACCTTTTCGATCTGCGCAAATCCATCGGCATGGTGTTCCAACAGCCGACGCCATTTCGCAAGTCGATTCGCGACAACATCCTGTTCGCGCCGAAGCGCCATGGCCTTGTGAAGGGGAAAGACGAGTGCGATGCGCTTGTGGAGGAGGCTCTGCGCTCAGGTGCGCTGTGGGATGAGGTGAAAGACAAGCTCGACCAGAGCGCACATGCCCTCTCCGGCGGTCAGCAGCAGCGCCTGTGCATCGCACGCACGCTCGCCATGCGCCCTGACGTGGTGCTTTTCGACGAGCCATGCTCGGCGCTCGACCCGATTTCGACGTTCTCGGTCGAAGAGACCATCCGCGATATCGCGCAGACTGGCATCTGCGCCATCATCGTCACGCACAACATGGAGCAGGCTACGCGTGTTTCGGACCGTACGGCGTTTTTCTACGTGGGCGACATGGTCGAGGCGGGCCCGACCAAGCAGATCTTCTCGGCGCCGAAAGATCAGCGTTTGCAGGACTATCTCACCGGAAGGTTTGGCTGATGAGCGTGGTGGAACGAAAGAATACGGAAAAGAGCAGGTCGTTGTCGGATTCCCGGGCAAGCATGCTCTCGGTCGCCGAGGGCGAATCGGTTATCTCGATTCGCGACTTCAACCTGTGGTATGGCGATTTTCAGGCGCTGAAGCACATCTCGCTCGAGATTCCGAAAAACAAGGCGACCGCGTTCATCGGCCCTTCGGGCTGCGGCAAGTCGACGCTTCTGCGCACGTTCAACCGCATGTGCGACTTCGTGCCGACGGTTCGCACCGAGGGAACCGTCGAGGTTGCGGGCCGCGATATCTTCGCGACCGAGCCCAACGAGCTTCGCGTCACGGTGGGCATGGTGTTCCAGCACCCGAATCCCTTCCCGATGAGCATTCGCGACAACATCTTGTACGGGCCGCGCCGCATGCGCAAGATCTCGAAGTCAGAAGGCGACGAGATCGTGGAGCGGTGCCTGCGCGATGCGGGCCTTTGGGACGAGGCGAAGGACAAACTCGACCAGAACGGCCTGGGTATCTCCGGCGGCCAGCAGCAGCGCCTGTGTATAGCGCGCGCCCTTGCCGTGGAGCCGCAGGTCCTGCTCATGGACGAGCCGACGAGCGCTCTCGACCCCATCTCGACATCGCTTATCGAGGAGCTCATGGTCGAGCTGGCGCGCGAGCGCACCGTCGTCGTCGTGACGCACAACATGCAGCAGGCGGCGCGCGTCGCGGACAAGACCGCGTTCTTCTATCTGGGCGAGCTCATTGAGGAGGGCCCGACCAAGCAGCTTTTCTCGCAACCGCGCGAGGAGCGCACGAAAGACTACCTGACAGGAAGGTTCAGCTAATGTTGGTTCCCCGTTCGAAGTATTTGAAGCAGCTCGACGATTTGTCTGCTGCAATGGATGATTTGGGTCAGAAGACGATAGCCGACGTGACGGCGGCTGGCCTTGCGCTTGCGAAGGGCGACGCAGAGGCTGCCGAGGAGGTCATCTCGGGCGAGATGCGCATGCGCCGCCTTCGTGCGACGATCGAGGACACGTGCCTTGACATCATGCTCATGCAGCAGCCCCTCGTCGCCGACGACCTGCGCTACGTTTCTGGGTCGTTTCGCCTGGTGAGCGACTTGGCGCACATCGATTCGAAGTCGCGTGACGTAGCGTATCTGGCAACTCAGATTCCCCATGAGACGGCATCCGCGATTGAGACCGAGGTCGCCACGGCGTCCGGCAAGGTCGCTTATATGGTCAAGACTGCGCTCGAGAGCTTCACGAATGCCGATCGCGACCGTGCCGAAGAGGTGTTCGCTTCCGATGACGAGGTCGACGCGCTTTATGCGCGAGCCGAGCAGGTGGTTGTCGATCTCATCCGCAGGGGGGACGCCGACGCGGCGCATCTGCCCGAGCTGCTCATGGCCGCGAAGTACTTTGAGCGCATGGGCGACGATGCCGAGCGCATCGCGAAGTGGACGATCTTCCGTTTGGCCGGCACGCATGACTTGAAGGTTGGGGAGATTCCAGCCGAATAGCCTCTTGCCTCGTATTATCCGAGCCCGCGCAGGCGCCGTGCGCCACGAGCGGGCTCATTCGCCTGTGCCAAGGCGCCAGGTAAATCACCCGCCTCTTCCCCCTGTCCCGACCTCGTCCCAACTGACGCGTGCGAACCGCCTCTCGCCCGACCCTTCCCCCTGTGCGATAATCAATTGGATAAGGGTTTTCGGCGAGGGAAGGCGGCAAGCTATGGTGTACTGCGTGGAAGACGACGCGAGCATTCGCGAGCTAGCGCTTTATGCTCTCACGCAGGCGGGAATCGAGGCCGAGGGCATGGCGAACGACGTGGAGTTCCGTGCGGCCTGCGCACGACGGCTTCCCGATGTGGTCATGCTCGACATCATGCTGCCCGGCGCCGATGGCCTGGAAATCCTTCATCGCATTCGCAACACGCCAGGCCTTTCACGCGTGCCCGTGATCATGGTGACCGCTAAAAGCACCGAGCTCGACATCGTGACCGCGCTCGATGGCGGCGCCGACGAATACCTCACCAAGCCTTACGGCATGATGGAAATGGTCTCTCGCGTGCGCGCTCTGCTGCGGCGCGCCCCCGACTGGGGCAGCGAAGCGCCCCAGGGGCCGAGCGACGAGATAACGGTCGGGCCTCTTTCTATCTCCGAGATGCGCCACGAGGCGTTCTGCGGTGGCGAGCCGCTATCTCTCACATCGCGCGAGTTCGACCTGCTCCTTCATTTCATGGAAAACCCCGGCGTCGCCCTTTCCCGCGATGCGCTGTTGCAGCACGTGTGGGGATGGGACTTCGCAGGTGGCAGCCGAACGGTCGACATGCACGTCCTCACGCTGCGCCAAAAACTCGGCGAGCACGCTTCCCTCATCGAGACGGTGCGCGGGGTGGGGTATCGCCTCGTCTCGCAATAACGGGTTCCCGGGCGCGCCTTGGGCGAGCGGCCCCCTGCGTGGGGGCGCAACCGCCGACCGCACATTGGGCTTGTCGTGGTTGAATTGCAAAGTTAACCGAACATAGCGCACGGGAATGGCGTTTCCGCAGTT
>OKRW01000175.1_pt1 | contig 65989 bp, 52 predicted proteins | sample 1601151 | NCBI WGS metagenome assembly OKRW01 (sample SAMEA3541471, study PRJEB24748) | human gut metagenome | biome: human gut; feature: human-associated habitat; material: faeces | place: China | collected 2012 | reverse complement strand
AGTACTCGACGCCGAGCTTCTGGAAGAACTCGAAGGCGTAGTCGACCTTGGCCAGAGCCTCATCCTCAGCATTGGAGTACTTGCCGTACCACGGACGCTGGGCGGTGCCGGTGCCGAACGGATCGACCAGCTCCTGATCGAACGTGTGCCACCAAGCGACGCCAAAACGCAGCCAATCCTTCATCTTCTTGCCGGCAACAACCTTGTCGGCATCGTAGTAATGGAAAGCCAGACCCTCCTGCGGCCCCTTTTCACGACCGACATACGGAATCTTTTCAATATCCCACAGACCCATGGGTTGCTCCTTTGCTATTGGTTTTTACTTTCGTAAGACCTTGCTTTTCCCGTCAAGCGGATTCCCGCCTGTCTTGATGTACATAATAAAATCAACTTCCTAAGTTTGTCAATTCAGTGAACTATTCGGCGTTTCCATTGAAAAATAGCCAATTGTCAACTCAGTGATAAAGTGAACATGTTTGTTGCATCGCAGCGCTACGCAACGAAGCGCGCAATCGAAAGAAGGAATCCATGAGCGAAAACGTCGACACCATCTGCGTGCAGGGAGGCTACCAGCCCGGCAACGGCGAATCCCGCACTCCCCCGATCATTCAGGCGACAACCTTCAAATACAAGTCAAGCGAACAGATGAGCCGACTGTTCGACCTATCCGAATCCGGATACTTCTACACCCGACTGCAGAATCCAACCAACGACACCATCGCAGCGAAAATCTGTGAAATGGAAGGCGGCGCGGCCGCAATGCTGACCTCATCCGGCCAGGCGGCGAACTTCTTCGCACTGTTCAACATCTGCAACAACGGCGACCACATCGTCGCATCCTCCGCGATCTACGGCGGCACGTTCAACCTCATCAACGTGACCATGCGCAAAATGGGCATCGAATGCACGTTCGTAAGCCCGGACTGCACCGAAGAAGAGCTCGAAGCGGCATTCCAGCCGAACACCAAGGCGGTCTTCGGTGAATCCATCTCCAATCCGGCACTCATCGTGCTTGATTTCGAAAAGTTCGCGAACGCGGCGCATCGTCACGGCGTGCCGCTGATCGTCGACAATACGTTCCCGACGCCCGTCAATTGCCGACCGTTCCAGTATGGCGTGGATATCGTCACGCACGCCACCACCAAATATATGGACGGTCACGGCTCCTGCGTGGGCGGCGCGATCGTGGATTCCGGCAACTTCGACTGGATGGCCCATGCGGAGAAATTCCCCGGACTCACTACGCCGGACGATTCCTACCATGGCGTGACCTATGCCAAGGACTTCGGCAAGGCCGCTTACATCACCAAAGCCACCGCACAGCTCATGCGCGATTTCGGCTCAACGCCGGCGCCGATCAACTCGTGGATCATGGGCATGCATTTGGAGTCGCTGGGCGTGCGTATGGAGCGCCATTGCGCGAACGCGCTCAAGGTGGCGCAGTGGCTGAGCGCCGACCCGCGCATCAGCTGGGTGAGCTTCCCAGGCCTTGAGGAAGACAAGTACCATGCGCTAGCTGAAAAGTACATGCCGAACGGCACTTGCGGCGTTATTTCCTTCGGCGTGCCGGGCGGCCGCGAAAAGGTGTCCGCGTTCCTCGACCACCTGAAGATGGTGTCCATCGCCACACATGTGGCCGACGCGCGCAGCTGCACCCTATACCCGGCAGGCACCACGCACCGTCAGCTCACCGAGGAGCAGCTCGTCGAAGCAGGCGTTGGCATTGACCTGGTGCGCCTGAGCTGCGGCATCGAAAACGCCGACGACATCATCACGGATCTCAAGCAGGCGATGGACGCGGTGCTCTGATTCCCGCGAACCACGCGACCATACGGTAACGGTGGGGCTTGCGACGGGGATCGATCCCGTCGCGGGCCCCACCATATCCGACTCGCGGACGGCACCGATCCCGCGCAAGTCATCGCCACGCATATGCCGCCGCCGGCATAGGATAGTGGCAGGAGCCCGCGGCGGACGGCGTACAGATGGAGCCGGATGGAGTACAGACGGAGTACAGACGGAGTACAGACGTCACCAGATGGCAACGGCACACTCCCGGAGGCGCGATGGACAACGACGACTACACGGCCAAGATGACCGAGCTCATCGAACTGCTGCGCGTCATCGGCAACGACACGCAGCAATGCGAGGTCAAGGAGTGCAAACGCAGAATCAGCTCGACCATCACCGAGACGCTGTCCGCGTTCTCCAACGGCAACGGCGGGTACATCATCCTGGGGCTGAGCGAGAAGGCGGGGTTCACGCCGGTCGAGGGCTTCGACGCCCGCGCCATGCAGGAGGCGTTGAGCCAGGCCTGCGAGAAGCTCACGCCCGTGGTCCGGCCCGTGATCGTGACCTGCCCGTTCGAGGGCGCGAATTTGGTGTTCGCCGTCATCGACGAGATGCTGCCGCGGGAGAAGCCCTGCTTCGTCTCCTCGGTCGGCCCGCACGGCGGCTCCTACATCCGCACCGGCGACGGCGACCGCAAGATGACCGCCTACGAGGTCGATCGTCTGCTTGATGAGCAACGCCAGCCGGAGCACGACATCGCGGTCGTGCCGGAGGCCACGCTCGACGACTTGAATCCCACGCTCGTCCACGCGCTGCTCGAATGCGAGCGCGACCGCCATCCGCATGTCTTTGCGGAGCGTTCCGACATGGACATGATGCTGGACCTGCGCATCCTGAGACGCATGCCAACCGGCCACCCCGCGGACGACACCGTGAAACATGCCGCGAAACATGCCGCGGATTGCGACCCGGCGGGAACCGCGTTCAGGGAAGACGACACGGATATCGGCGCGGACACCGACACAGACGAGGAGACCCGGATCGCATCCGTGCCGCGCCCCACGCTTGCGGGACTGTTGGCCGTCGGCCGGTATCCGCAGAAGTTCTTTCCCCGGCTCAACGTCACCATCGCCGTCTACCCCGGTACCTCACGCGACGACGTGTTCACCGGCGACGCACGGCTCGTCGCCTCCGAAACCATCACCGGCCCGATCCCGATCATGATCGATGACGCGGTCGCCTCGCTGATGGCATGGACGTCCGGCCCAGGCGGCGCCGATTCCGGCGCGCAACCATCACAGCCGCCACAGCCGCCGATGTATCCGCAACTGGTGCTGCGCGAGGCCATCGCCAACGCGTTGACCCACCGCGACTACTCCCCGGACGCGCTCGGCACGCCCGTGCATGTGGACGTGTTCACCGACCGAATCGAGGTCTCGAACCCGGGCGGCCTGTTCGGCGCGGTCTCCAAACAGCGGCTCATCCATGAGGCGTCAACGTCCACGCGCAACGCATTCCTGTTCTCGCTGCTGCGGTCCACCCCGTATCCGGACGGCGGCACCGTGCTGCGCGACGACGGCACCGGATACCTGCGCATCGGCGCCGCGCTAAGGAACGAGGCGCGCGAACCGGTGCGCATCGACAATTCGCTCGATCGGTTCCGCGTCACCATTCCCGGCCCTGTGGCGACCGAACAGTCAGGCGTCAACGCCCGTCGCGGGACAAGGCCAGCGCCTGGATGCGGTGCTGGAAGGTGAAGACGCGATTGACGATGTTGATGATTGGCCCGACCAACACCGCGGAAATCACCGTGCCGATGCCGACGCCGCGCAACCCGTGGAAGAAGATCAATGACAGCACCGCGGCGATGATGATCAGCGTGATGTCGAATACGGCCTTCACCGTGCCCACGCGCACGCCGCTGACCTTGGCGATGGCACGGACCACGCCTTCGCCGGGCACCACCACCACGTTCGGTGCCAGCTCGATGACGATGCCGAAGGCCAACGCCACGCAGCCTAAGCCGATGCACAGGAACTGCTTCCACAGCATGGTGGGGTGCAGAACACCGAGGATGGCCATGCTTACGTCGATCATGACGCTGAACAACACGTTGACCATGATCTGCAGGAACTGGGAGGGCTTGAAGTCACGGCGCAGCAGCACGACCTGAACCAGAATCAGCAGGATGTTCCAGATGAATGTGGTCACGCCGAAGCTGAACATGGGGAACTGCAGGCTGCACACGTACGGCACGCTGGAGATGGCCGAGGTGCCCAGATTGCCCAACGTGATCAGTGCCACACCGAACGAGTTGATGACGACGCCCAGGGCGAAGAACGCCAAACGCTGCGGCATGTTGTTCATATGGTACGACTCCTCTTCTTCCGTATCTTGGTGCCTGCGTTTTGCGGCACTGCCCCCCCCAGGCGGGGCCAGACCGGGAACCTATGAAAAGCAGACGTCTCGACAAACCGGACACCCAGACATCAATTGCTTAATATTTGCTCGTATCCCCCGCTTTCCCCGCATCTTCCTGTATCTTCCCGCATCACCCGCGAAGCCATGCATGCCTCCCCTCCCAATCCGAACCGCCGCGTCCCAGCGCACAGCCGAACCCCCGAAATCGGCGTCGTGAGTACAATGTCGCCGAGACGAAAGGGGATCATATGCTGCTTGCCGCGCTGGGAGTGCTCACCGGAATCGTCACGCCGTTGCAGACCGCCGTCAACGCGCGACTGCGCGGAACGTTGGGCACACCGTTCCGCGCGTCGCTGGTGTCATTCACCGTGGGATTGGCAGCCACAACGATTGCGGCACTGCTGCTCGGACCGTACCCGCTGGTACCTGAGTCGGCGCTCCACGGCCCCTGGTGGATGTGGTTCGCCGGGCTCTTCGACGTGATCTTCATGACCGGGAACATCCTGCTGCTGACCAGGCTCGGCAGTCTGCAGACCGTGCTCATGCCGGTGCTGGGGCAAATCACGTTGGGACTGCTCATCGACCAGTTCGGCTGGCTGGGCAACCCTCGCCATCCGATGACCATGGCACGCGCAGCCGGACTGGTGCTGGCAGTCCTCGGCGTGCTGCTGGCGATCGCCGCCGCCGCCAAGACGCTGTTCGGCGGTCCGAACCCGTTCGGCTCGCGGCACGGAGCGGCGCGCACCCCCGCAATGCCGTCCGCGGACACGTTGCGCCCCCCTGCGGACGGCCGCTCCACGAACCGAACCCGCTCGCCAAGCATCTGGCTATGGCATGGACTGGGCATACTCTGCGGCATGTCGTTGGCGGTGCAAACCGCCATGCTGGGACGACTGGGTACGGCGCTCGGATCGCCGATCAAGGCGTCGGTCGTCTCGTTCATCTTGGGATTTGTGCTGCTGTGCGCCGTGGTCGTGTTCCGTGACCATGGCCTCGATCTCGGTAAGGCGATCCGCGGGCATAATCCGCCGTGGATGTGGATCGGGGGCCTGCTCGGCGCCGTTGTGGTGCTGATGACCTCCTAGCTGTCGCCGCAACTCGGCACCGGGCTGACGGTGCTGGTGGTGCTGATCGGACAAGTGACCGGCGGATTATGAGTCCGATGCTCTAACCGACTGAGCTACAGCCCCACGCCGGTTCGTGGCCGGCCCCTATAGTCTAGCAAGCCGCTGGACGTTTGCCCGGATGCTCGTCAACGGGCGGCATCCTGACAGCCGCCGACCGGAGACAGCGGTCACCCGCGACGGTCGGCATCGTCGCGCCGCGCCCGTCCGGAAGCGAAACGATCCAACGCCCCGGTGGCGGCGATGGCCCTGTACAGATACCAGCTCATCACGCCGGCGATCAGCACGCCGCCGACCAATTCACTGATCATATGGATGACGCCGCGGGGGCTGAGGAACGATACGCCCTGATACCGGAACAGCATCAGGTACACGCCGTATTCCAAGGCCACCAAGGCGCCGGACGCCATGGAGATCGGCAGGTTGAACACGCGGTACCGGGTGAGCGCGAACGGCAGTTCGGCGAACACGCCCTGCAGCGCCGCGGACGCGAACACGAACCCGAACGAGAACTGGTTGCCCAGCAGCATCTCGGCCGCGCTGCCCACCAGGTTCACATAGACCGCGGCTCCGGGCTTACGCAGGATGATGACGGCCAACGTGCCGGAGAAATACCACAGCGGGTGCAGGATGCTGGCCAGTCCGGGCAGGATGCCGCCGATGATCGGGGACAGCCATGCGTAGGCGAAGTTGAACAGCCAGAACACCAGTCCGCAGGCCACGCCCAACGCGGCGCCCACGGCGATGTCGGACGAGGTCCAGCGCCAACGACGGTCCGCGGCCCGGCCGCCGGAGGGTGGGGACGACAATCCGGCGGGACCGGAGGCATCCCTCCGTGCCGACGTGTCGGCCATGTCCGACGTTTTCCCTACGGCGGGCATGGTGTGATGATTTGGTTGTTGAGGATGTTCGGCCATGGGATGCTCCTGTTCCCTGTTGGCTGCGCACGGCATGAACACGGGGAGACCCCGCGGACGATCCTTGACCTGCGCAGCCCGGGCGGGATCGCCACGTGCCACTGTATCAGGCGGCTCCTCTTGCCGCGCCCCCGACGTTATAGGCCTAGGTTGGAACGCGCGTGCATCCGTGTGCGGACCGTCAGTCGGTCGAGACGAACCGCATCGGATTGTCGATGAAGCGGCGCAGACCGATGGCGGCCGAACCGATCAACGCCGGTTTGGACGTCACGTCGGCCATCAGCACCTTGGCGCGCACCTCGGGGTATCCAAGCACCTGGCGCCGCATCATGCCCTGCATATGCGAGGCGATCTCCGGCCCGAACTGCGACCATACGCCGCCCAGCATCACCGTATCGACGTCGCAGATGTTGATCGCCGACGCGATGGCGGAGACCATGGCCTCGATGGCCTTGTCCACCACCGCCGCGGCCTTGACGTCCCCATCACGCCACCGTTCGATCAGCTCGTTGATCGACTCGCGCCGCGCGGCCGCCGACCCGCTGGCGATGCCCGCGGACTCCACCATCGCCCTGCGGCCGGCATAGGTCTCCAGGCACCCCCGCCGCCCACACCGGCACACCGGCCCCCGCAGCTCCACCGACACGTGGCCGAGTTCCCCGCCGAATCCATGGTCGCCGATCTCCACATGTCCGCCACGGACCACCGCGCCGCCGATGCCGACGTCCGTGGACAGGTAGATGAATGAGGCGTTGGGGTCCACGATGCCGTCGTCCTCACGGTGCATGGCGTATCCGGGAATCTGCGCGAGCGCCGCCATATTCGCCTCGTTGCCCGCAGTCGCATCCAGCCGCCGCACCACGTCGAACCGCTTGAGATCCAACTGTTCCCATCCCAGGTTGCGGGCCATGAGGAGCCTCATGTCATCCGTTACCAGACCGGGCAATGCCAGTCCGGTACCCGTCACGGTGTATCCGCGGTCGGCCAGCAGCCGTTCCTGCTCAAGCGACAGGGCGTTCAGTTCGGAGAAGATGTCGTCGGCGTCCACGTCGGACATATCCGCATCGACCCAGCGTTCCGCGACCACCGTGCCGTCCAGGTCGAGCACGATGGTGCCGTAGCCGTCCGTATTCACCTGCAGACCGATGCCGCAGTATCGGCCTCCGGCGATGAGCAGCGGCGTGCTGGGGCGCCCATAGGAGGATTGTACGCTCGGCGTCCCCTCGCGCACGACGCCGTTGTCGACAAGCATGGAAACCAGCAGGGACATGGTCGCCTTGGTCAGTCCCGTCTGTTTGGCCAGTTCGGCGCGGCTCATCGGTTCGGCGGCGCGCAGCAGCGTGCTGATGACCACCGAGAGATTGTGGTTGCGTAGATCGTCCTGGTTGATTCTGCGCAGCGTAGTCATGACGTAGCTCTCCTCTATGTGTTCTGATGCTTCATCGCCTCCGGCGTGCCTCCCACAACATTGTGAAAATGGTACACACATCAGTATAGTTCATTCGTCAAACTATTTGCGTATAATGGCAACCGTATTCGGACAAACGCCATCAGCCCAACGTTTTTGGCGGCATGTTGCAAGGAGGCACAATGAGCAGAGTTCTGGTGGCCGGCGTGGACACGTCCACCCAGTCGACCAAGGTGCGCGTCACCGACGCCGAGACCGGCGAGATGGTCCGTTTCGGGCAGGCCAAGCACCCCGACGGCACCAGCGTGAACCCCGATGCCTGGTGGCAGGCGTTCCAGGAGGCCGCGGAACAGGCCGGCGGGCTCGACGACGTGGCCGCGCTGGCGGTCGGCGGCCAGCAGCACGGCATGGTACTGCTCGACGACCATGGCCGCGTGATCCGTGACGCACTGCTGTGGAACGACACCCGTTCCGCCACGAACGCCGACGTGCTCATCGCCCGTCTGGGCGAGGCCGAGAAGGCCGCCGACGGCAGCGAGGACGACCTGTCCGACGATCCGGCGATGCGCGGCCGCCAGCGCTGGGTCAAGGCCGTCGGCTCCTCGCTGGTCGCCTCGTTGACGATCACCAAGGTGGCGTGGGTCGCCGCGAACGAACCGGAGAACGCCGCACGCATCGCCGCGATCTGCCTGCCGCACGACTGGCTGAGCTGGCGCATCGCCGGCCACGGCCCTCTGGGCGAGGACGCGACCGCCGAGGAGATGAAGGCGAACCTGGATGCGCTGTTCACCGACCGTTCCGACGCCTCCGGCACCGCGTACTTCGATGCGACCGCCAACGAATACCGCCGTGACCTGCTCGCGATGGCGCTGGGACGCGGCGAAGAGGATATCGCCGGCATCGTGCTGCCGCGCGTGCTCGGCCCGACCGAGACCGGCGACGTGGCCGATCCGGCCATCGCCGGCAAGGACGTGGAGGGCGGCTGCCCGATCGGTCCAGGCGGCGGCGACAACGCCATGGCGTCGCTGGGCCTGAGCATGGGTGTGGGCGACGTGAGCATCTCGCTGGGCACCTCGGGCGTGGCCGCGGCCATCTCCCCCGTGCCCGCCTACGACATGACCGCTTCGGTGACCGGATTCGCCGACTGCACCGGACATTGGCTGCCGCTGGCCTGCACGATCAACGGTTCGCGCATCTCCGATGCCGGACGCGCCGCACTCGGCGTGGACTACGACGAACTGGCCGAACTGGCCGCGGCCGCGGAACCGGGTGCCGGCGGCATCACGCTGGTGCCGTACTTCGACGGCGAGCGTACCCCGAACCGTCCGGACGCCACGGCGGCGCTGTACGGCATGACGTTGGCGAACACCAGGCGAGAGAACATCGCCCGCGCGTTCGTGGAGGGTCTGCTGTGCTCGCAGCGCGACTGCCTTGAACTGGTCAAGGGTCTGGGCGTGGACGTCAAGCGCATCCTGCTGATCGGCGGCGGAACCAGGTTCGCGGCCGTGCGCGCGCTGGCCCCCGCGATCCTCGACATGGACGTCGAACTGCCAGAAACCGACGAGTACGTGGCGATCGGCGCGGCCCGTCAGGCCGCCTGGGTGCTGTCCGGCGAGACCGAACCGCCGACGTGGCCGGTCAAGGTCGAGACCACACTGACCGGCGAACCAACCCCGCAGGTGTACGAGCAGTACGTGCGCTGGCGCGGCTGATGACGTCACACGATGAGGTTGTCGGAACGACGAGGGCCAGCAGCCTCATCGCATATCACCATCAGGAAAGGAACATTGATGACTTTTCATTTCACAGTCCGTGATGATAAGCAGATTCGTGTCATCATCGACACCGACGCCGATTGCGAGGCCGACGACCCGTTCGCTATCGCTCAGGCGTTGCTGACACCGAAGTTCATGGTCAAGGCGATTTGCGCCGAGCATTTCAACGAAGCGTGCAGTATGGAACGCAGCTTCCGCACCGCATCCACGGTTGTTCAACTGCTGAACTCCGATGTACCGGTACTCGAAGGCGCCCGCACGCCGCTGGCGGGGCTGCACCTCGCCTCTGATGAGGACCTCTCCCCCGCTTCGCGCGCGATTCTCGACGAAGCTCTGAGCACCGATACCCATCCGCTGTTCGTACTGTGCCTCGGCGCCATCACCAACGTGGCCGCCGCCATCAAGCTGCACCCGGAAATCGTCAGCCGGATGACCATCATCTGGATCGGCACGCAGCTTCCCGGCAACGATGAGGAAGCCATTCGCGAATTCAACTCCGGCAACGACGTGGAAGGCGCCAATCTGGTGCTGACCAGTGGTGCGAATCTCTGGCTGGTGCCTTATCAGGTCTACCGTACGATGAATGTGAGCATTGCCGAACTACAATGTAAGCTTGCCGATGCGGGCGCTATCGGCGAGTTCCTGTTCGACAATCTCGTGAAATACAATGACAGTGATTTCGCGTTCTGGACTTCGGGAGAAAGCTGGTCATTGGGAGATTCGCCCGCCGTCGGCTTGGCGATGAAGCATGATTGCGGCGAATTCCATTACGCGCCGGCACCATTGGTCAAGCCGGACAGCTCCACTGCTTTCATACCGTCTCGCCCAACGATACGCATCTACGACAGCATTGACAGTCGATTCATTCTCGAGGACCTCTTCGCCAAGTTGACGCTGTTCGCACGCGGTTGACGACCCGATAATATGCGGCCGCCCCAACGGTGACGCCTCCCATCGGGGCGACAAGGCTGTTCACGATCGAAATCACAACCGGAAGGCCGCCCCTTTGCGGTACAGGTTCTGCAACGCTCGGCGATTGGTGTTCCGTACCACCCGATCCCGGTACGGAACACCATAGCACCTGATAACGGTGCCCCGTACCATGCCACAGCCGAGATACCATAGCAAAACGGCGAAACCAAACCGTTATGCCGAGTCCGATTCCGCCGCGGCACGGTATGGAAGCGCAATCCAACGCTTCAAGGACTTCCGCACCCCGTCAAGAGCAGGGTAATAAGGCCGCTCGACAGTGGCATATGCCGAATCATGTGCCCGACAACGCTTCGGTGGCGAGGCATGCCTGCCCCGCCACCGAAGCGGAGATGCCGCCTTTCATCGCACATCCATGTACGGCTTGCCCTCCACCTGTACACCGTGGCGGTTGCGTATCGATGTACAGGTGGAGGGCAAAATGTGTGGTCATAGACGTGTATACAGCAGGTGTGGATATCAAGTCTTCGGCGCCTCCATCCCTCGATACACCTTGATACATCCTCAGAACACGACCGGTGTCACGCACGAGGCGAGGATGGCACGCGCATCGTCGCGGGTGATGCGGCGGTAGGAGCCGCCGACGTCGCCGGCATGGTCGGCGAGCTTGTCCAGCGTGGCCGGATCGGCTGGAATGCCGACCTCGGACAGGGTGAGCGGGGCACCGACCAGACGCAGAAAGTCGGCGTAGCGCTCGATGCCCTCCTCGGCCACCTCTCGCTCGGATTTGCCGGTCGAGTCCACGCCCCACACGTTCACCGCCCAGCGGGCGAAGCGTGCGGTGGCTTCGGGGCGTGAGGTGTAGACGTACTTCATCCAGTGTGGATGGACCACGGCCAGGCCGGCGCCGTGCGGGATGTCGAAGTAGGCGGAGAGCGCATGCTCGATGCCGTGCGTGACCCAATCCTCCTCCTTGCCACGCGAGATGACGCGGTTGAGCGCGAACGTGGAATCCCACATCGCGTTGCTACGGGCCTCATAACTGCGCGGATGGCGACGGCAGGCGCGCCAGGAGCGCAGGATATGCCGTGGATGGCCTCGGCCATCTCGTCGGAGAGATTGTCGTCGCTGGGTAGCGAGAAATATTGTTCGCAGGTGTGGCAGAACATGTCCACGAATCCGTAGGTGGTCTGTTCAGCCGGCAGGGTGAGCAGATAGGTCGGGTCGAGTACCGAGAACTTCGGCGTCAGCGGGAAGGATGTGTAGCCGAGCTTGCGGTTGCGGGCCCAGTTGGTGAGCACAGCCACGCCGCCCATCTCGGAGCCGGTGACGGCGGTGGTCAGCACCACGCCGAGCGGCACAAGGTTTTCGGGGGCGGGCTTGCCGGTTTCGACGTAGTCGTACCAGAGGTCCTCGTCCTCGCCCAGGCCGGAACCCAGCGAGATGAACTTGGCGCAGTCGATGACCGAGCCGCCGCCGACAGCCAGGATCAGGTTCACCCCGTGCTCCCGAACCAGGTTCACGCCTTCGAAGACCTTGTCGAGTCGCGGGTTCGGGGTCACGCCGGAGAGTTCGATGACCTCGTTGCCGGCCTCGCGCAGCGCGGCCGTCACATCGTCATAGGCACCGTTGCGCTTGATCGAGCCGCCGCCGTAGACCAGCAGCACGCGGCACCGGGGCGAGACCTGGCCTCCTCGGCCACATGCGAGACCTGACCTTCTCCGAAATAGATCTTGACGGGATTGTGGAAGATGAAGTTTCTCATATGTTCATTCCTTTCATGAACGGCTCGGTTACGCAATGGATTCGGCGAACGGCGAAATCGTCGAACCGATCATTCTGCCCAACAGACTTCTATACGCTCCGCTACCTCTTGGAATTGCTCAAGACATCCGATAGCAAGTTCGTCGTTCGGCCACGTCCCGACTTGGTCGAACGGCGAACATCCGGTTTCGGCGCGTCTTCTCTACTCAATCGGCATGGCGAACGGTGGCACAGGCATACCCTTCCCCGAACACAGTAGACCACGACCGGGCGCATTACTCCACGCATATCGGATGGATGTCGGCTTACGCCAGGGCACACGAATGACGACCTTGTCGCCTTCAACGCGCCCGGAGACGGCATGCACGGAGCCGTCCTCCCAAACAAGCTCGAATTCGCGCGGTTCGTCCCCGTCCAAGGTGTATAACGGACCACCTGCAAAGTCGATGACGAGCTCACCGTCTGTCAACACCGCGGACTTCGGCTCAGGTGATTTCGGTGCGTCATTTTTACCATAGACAAGACCGCAGGCCGCATGGAACAACCGCTCGGCGACCACACGCTTGTTCCACGGATGCAGGTCGTTCCATTCACCGGCGTCGAGCGCAACCACTGTTGCCCCATCATCAACGGTCTTCGACACCTGCCATTCATGCTGCCGCACCAAGGCCCATCCACCATCCTCGACATTGTCGATTGAAAATACCGGCAACTGCACAATCAGGAACGGCAATCGTTCTTGATCCCAAGCATGTCGCCAGCAGCCGATCATCGCCGTAAGCATATGCCCATACTCATCGGCCACATCACCAGTATTGGATTCACCCTGATACCAGAGCACCGCACGGGCGCCGTACCCGGCGCAGGTCGCGGTCATGCCGTTGTACAGGCCTAATGGCTTCCACTGCAGGGAATCTTCCGTCGGACAATCCTCATCGATTTCGGCACCGATCATGTACCGCCAAGCTCCGCTCAGATCGAACGAGTCATCGCCCACATCCAGATGCATGCGCTTACCGGGAGTGAACCGGCCCGTGCCGCGTTCGCACACCAGCCGTACTTCTACATCGTTGGGGCCGGCCTTCAGCACATTCTCCGGGACAACGTAGTCACGGGAGAAATACTGGTGCTCGGACCGCCCCACTTCAACACCATTCACATAGGTGATGTCCGAATCAACCATCGCCCCCAAGTGCAGCACAGCAGGCCGTCCAACCGCATACGTCGGCAACATAACCGTACGCCGCAAGCGGATCACACCGCGGAACCCAGCTAGACGAGGATCGGCATCCGACAGGAATGCGGGCAGGTTCACGGTTCCGGTTTCCGCATCCTCATTCCATCGGTTGACTTCTCGCACACGCAGATCTTCATGCCACCGGGTGCGGGCCTCAATGCTAGACTCATTGCGCACACGGGCTTCATCATCATTCCGGTATGGTGCCAGATCAGTGAGCATCCTCGGCCATGCAGCGAGTGTCTCCTCATCCATCCATGATTCGATCGGTGAGCCGCCGAGCGTGATATTAAGCAGACCGACCGGCACACCGAACGATTCCCGAATCATACGTCCAAAAAAGTAGCCGATTCCAGTGAACTCATCAAGGGTATCCGATGCAGCGCCAACCCATTGTACCGGTTCATCGAATTCATGACGCGGCCCGTGGAAATCGAATCTGACCGGCACTTTGCAATGTCGCAGCAGCGAGTCGGCTTCACGCGTGAATTCGGACGGATAACGCCAGTGCAGAAATTCCATCTGATATTCCATATTCGACTGTCCGGCGCAAATGAACACCTCGCCCGCATAAACGTCATGGCTCAATGATTCCCGCGTCGCCGCTTCCGACGTTTCACTGACCGTCATGCGATAGGGACCACCAGCGTCCAACGGTTCGAGCGTGACCGTCCACGCGCCATCGGCGTCGACGATGGCATCGGCACGCCGTTCCGCGACCGAGACCTCGATCGTGGAACCGGGGCGGCCACCACCCCAGATCCTCACCGGCATGCCAGATTGCAGCACGCATCCTTCACCGAACAACGGATTGATATGCAATGTCGATTTCATTGTGTCCAACTCCTTGTTTCAGCCATATTCACCACACGCGGTATTCGCCCGCGAGCGCGAGGAACGCGAACGCGTAGAGGAAGTTGTCGTAGTAGCGGCGCATGCCGGTGCGGATCGGCGTGTCCCACAGCAGGCGCACCCAGCGGATCGCATTATCGAGCGCGTCCGGCTCCTGCGAGTGCATCGCGGCGAGCGAGCCCTCGGCGGTGGCGGCGATGAAGCCGACCGGGTGCAGCACGGTCTCGTCCACCGGCGTGCCGTCGACCGCGTAGACGCAGGTGCGGTCGTGTTCGAGGAAGAAACGCTGCAGACGCGCATTCGCATCGCACAGCTCGGGCACGACGCCGTTCCACAGGCAGTCCAGCCCGATGTTGCCGGCGGTGCGGTAGGCGTCGGAATAGAAGTGCCAGTGGTCGCGCTCGTCGACATGCGGCGTGCCATCATAGTTTGAGTATTCGGGGTTCATACCGGTTTCCGGATGGCAGGCGGTGACCAGATACCGACGGCTGGCGGCAGCGGCCTCGCGCCAGAACGGGCGGTCGGCCTCGTCGGCACGCTGTGCGAACACCTCATAGAAGTGCGGCAAATGGTAGGACGGGTCGGTCCATTCGGTTTCCGGGATGAACTTGATCAGATGGTTCTCCGGATTCCACATCGGGTAGCCCTCGCCATCCTCGCCCCGGTGCACGCAGGTATGCAGGATCGAGCGGGCGTGGCGGGAGTACTCGTACACGCCCTCGCCATCGCCCCAGCGCCCGGAGGCCAGGAACAGCGCCATCGCGAAGTACTCCTCGCCGTCGGGGGCCGGGCCGTCGGCGTTCGGCACGCCGCTGAGGTCCACGGACCAGGCGAAGTAGCCCTTGTGCAAGCCCTCGGTCATGAACATGTACTTCATGACCCAGCCCCACAGCTTGTCGAACACGTCCTTGCGGTCGTACTGCACGGCGATCATCATCGCATAGCTCATGCCTTCGGTGCGCACGTCGTGGTTGCCGGTGTCCATCACGTAGCCAAGGCCCTCGTCGTTCTCCCAGTAGATCTTGTCCGGACCTTCGAACATCTCGGTCCAGTTGCGTTCCAGCCGGGCCTGGATGGCCTCGCGGCCGTACCCGCACTGTTCGAACATGCTGGTCTCCATATGACCCATGGCTCCCGCACCCATTGTTTCATCCTTTCTCATCATGGACGCAACCCATCGCCCGCGATACCATGGTGACGGTTGGCAACTCATCATGCGGCATGACGTCCCAGTACAGACCCGTCAGACCGTCCAAGATCGCTCCCGCCGCCCAAGGCATCAGACAACGCCACGTGCTGCACAGGCTTCCATCCGGGTACCTCTCGTCCAAAAACCCCTGGCAGTGACAAAACCGTTCCGACATCCAGCCGACCCGCCCATATCCGTACTCACCATCCTTGAGGTTATATGTCTGGCAGCTCCAGCCGACCGCATCGCACAAACGCGACGCGATATATGTGTCGTTCCGATATCGGAGGTAATAAACCATATCCTCGATGGCCACACTTGACATCGGATGGATATGGGCGTTACTGGTCGAAGTGACGCTGCCTCCGCAACTCGACCAGCCGACTTCGTTCAGAGGCGGTACGCCAACGGGCGAATTCCAGCAAAAACGGAAACTGCATTCATAGGCGAACGCCTCTCGCATCCGGTCAAGATACATAGCGTCTCCGGTAATGGCGTATAGGCATCCGACCGCCTTGATATATCCCAATATACCTTCGGAATCCACGGCTTTCGATGTATCCAGCGGCGCACCATAGCATTCCATATGCGCCACGTACCGGTCATGATAATGACGTTCGGATAGGAGCATCCCATCCAGATCCGAGTGGTCGCCGGTCAGCAAAGCCCAATACGCGGATGCGGCCAGACACCACACACCGCCGAACGATTCGTACTCGGCTCCTGAGCCGTCCATCTCATCGAACACGAATGGGTATTCGCCAACCGCATTGCGCCCTGCCGCCAATCGGGGAATGACGTTCCCGATGATCTTCAGCCAGTCCGAGTGATCGATTCCGCCGAACCGCCGTTCGATCTGCCACGCCCGCAACGCCGAGTACATCGTCTGCCCGACAAGGTACCCGCTGTGTCCGGGATTGGACAGTCCGTCGAACCACCAACCGCGGTTGCTCCACCGCTCATGTTCCACCGCCGTGTAGGGCAATCCGTTCGTCGGGTTGATGCAATGTTGGATGATATGCTCGATGCCGTCGAGGGCGTGACGACGCATAGCATCGTCCCCCAACCGCCAAGCCGACGCCAACATCGGTACCGCGGAGGCCATGCCGTTGGTCCAACTACTCGATCCCAACCGGCGGTACATATACGGCTTACCTTCGATGATCTCATCTCCCGGGCTATGATGGTCGAAGACAAACCCCGCGTACATGTGTTCGTCCTCCAGCCACGCGTCTCTATCAACGGCGACTGCAATGTCGCGTATAGCCCGAGCGGGAGCGCCGACCTGACGCGGCGGTTCATGAAAACGACGGTATACGGTTTCCAGCACCGGTATGATAGCCCGTTCATCCCGGGCGGGAGCGTCGACGATGTCCAAGCGCATAATCGCCGCGCCTCCAGGCGCCAGTGTAATCGGCCCTTCCGCCGAGTCAGGACGTTCGCGGATATCCGTCGAGCTGACGAACAACCAGGGCGCGTTCTCATAGCCGATAGTCACGCCCACCGAGGCGTGGTCGTCGCAGGGCACGATTCCAGGCGTCGGCAACATGCAGCTGAATCCCGCATACTGGACGAAAGGCAGTTCATCACATGCCTCATGTCCGACCAACATCCCATCACCGCGGTCAACCAGATAGGGGCTGGACACCACACCGACGACACGGGAACGGGTCACGGCCAATGCACATGGATTGGACAGCCTGTCTCCTCGAATCATCCACCATGATGAGGCTGGCAGTTCGCTCCGTTCACGAAGCCGGGGAAATTTCGTCGCGGTTCGCAGCGGCGCCTCTCCACGATTACGCCCATACATGAACCCTGGCAGGAAGAACCGCGGTTCACCGTCAGCCCGAATCGGGATATCGATGCGAACGACCCCTTCGAACGCAACGGAGCCGTCATTGCGCACCGTTACCGTGCAACGCCACGGATCGGCGGGGGACCCGTTTCCTCCGTGCCAGTCGACTTCGACGGCAAGACCGCATTCATCAAGACGCACATACCGTCCCGCGCCGTCGGCTCGTCGGGCGGAACATTCCAGAGCCATTCCTACCTCATTGCATACTTCACTGCTCATATCGTTCTCATATCTTCGCAAAACGTTGCCATCATGCGCCAAAACAATACTGATTATTGATATGGTCGTTTCGCGGGAAGACATCCCGCGAAACGACCATCTATCAGTCTTCCATCCCAGAAGAATTAGATCGGTGCATGCCGGCTGCGATCCGACATGGCAGCAAGGTTCGAGAGTGTCGATGACCGTGGCTCCATGCATGTCGACACCATGCTCGTCGGCATAGTCGAAGGCCATGCGTTCCGCATGCGGTCCGCGGTAGCGGTCGTGGTATCCGGCTGCGAGAATCTCGCCGTCGCGGACCACCACCGTGCCGACCAACGGATTCGGATTCACCCAACCGGCTCCCTTATGGGCCAGTTCCAGCGCCTGCGTCATGTATTTCCGATATTGAGGCATGTCATCCATGGTTCCAAGCATATTGCATCGATTGCGGTCCCCCATTTCAAAATCGCCATGAGACATTTCGTAAATGGATAGGCGCGAACCGGTCATCCGTCCCATCGCCGTACGGCGTCGCACAATAACGCCATACAATGTTGGCAGACCAGCAAAGGAACCAGCGAGAGGAAACATCACATGCAGCGCGAAATCATGACGTCCATTCCGTTTTTGAGCCAGCCGTCGACGGAGGCGCTCAATACGCCCGAGGATCTTGCCGTCGCACAGGATCTCAAGGACACGCTCGACGCACATCGCAGCGGCTGCGTCGGCATGGCCGCAAACATGATCGGCGTCTCGAAGCGCATCATCGCATTCGTGGACGAGGATTTCGGCGGTCGCATCTTCGTAATGTTCAACCCGACGATCACTGCGAAAGACGGCGCCTACGACGCCTCCGAAGGCTGCCTGTCTCTCAAAGGCGAGCGCCGCACGGTTCGCTTCCAGCGCATTGAGGTCTCGTATGCGGATCGCAAGTTCCGCGAGCGCCATGCCACATTCACTGGTTTCACCGCGCAGATCATCCAGCACGAGATCGATCATTGCGAAGGCATTATCATTTAACGACTTTTTCAGGCATGGCACCTAGCGGCTTTTCGGGCGCTCCATCTAGCGATAGACTTAGGAAAAATCGTTTGATGTAACAATCGTACGTAACCGCCTTACGTTACAGTTTCCGTAATGCACCGTAGGGCAGTGTCAAAGGAGATTTCATGGGTGCCATCGATATGTTCAACGATTTCGTCAAACTCATTGAAAGCGAGTCCCTGCCCGTCGAAGCCGTTGCGATTGCGGATGGCGACGCCATTATCGCGGAACGTCATTTCGTTCCCGACCAGGATCGCAATATTTATTCCCATACGAAAAGTTATGTTTCGACGGCTATTGGCATTGCGATTGAAGATGGCTTGCTGTCGCTCGATTCGCGATTGGTCGACTCGTTCCCCGAGTATGTTCCCTCCGATGCGCAACTGGAGTTGGGCCAGATCACGCTGAGGCACTTGCTGACTATGTCGAGCGGTTTCAATCATGCGTATTTGATGAACCCTGACCGGCGCAGTGGTGTTGGTGCGCCTGATTATTTACGGTACATGTTCTCTCGCAGGGTTGAGGTGGAGCCCGGCAGCACGTTCTGCTATTCGTCTGCGGATTCTGATTTGGCGGGCCGCATGTTGGAGCAGGCTGCCGGCATGCGTCTTGGCGAGTATTTGTATGGCACGATTTTTTCCAAGTTGGATCAGGGTTGGCCTGTTTGGGAATGTGATCCGCAAGGTCATCCGATTGCAGGCGGCGGGATCTATATGTCGCTTGCAAATATGTTGAAACTTGGCCAGGTCTATTTGAATGATGGCACTTGGCATGGCACGCGCATTGTCAGCGAATCGTGGGTCAAGCAGGCTTCCGGTAAGCAGATCGACACTCCGTATAGCAATATTTGGACGTGCGGTTATGGCTATCAGTTCTGGATGTCGCCTTATGAGGGGGCATATCGTGCGGATGGTGCGTACGGTCAGATTACTACGGTTTTGCCGAAGCAGGGTTTGGTTGTTGCGATTCAATGCCCGGAATCTGGTGATTTCGACAATATCGTTCGTCCTGCTTTGCATGAGCATCTGCTGCTTCCGCTTACTGCCTGAGCGCACGACTTTCGCCCATACCGTCGTGTAGATGGGGTATGGGATAATTATGCACGGTATTGTGCGTGGGTTGCGTTCCGGAATCCTTGATTGAGTTTCCGTTGACCGCTCATGCAACACGCTGGAATTCCAACGTTTCTTAAGGATGGAACACAACATTGGCTGAATTCATTTACCAGATGATCAAGGCCCGCAAGGCTTACGGCGACCGTGTGATTCTCGATGACGTGACTTTGAGCTTCCTGCCAGGCGCGAAGATTGGCGTTGTTGGCCCGAACGGCATGGGTAAGTCCACGCTGCTGAAGATCATGGCCGGACTCGACACCGTGTCTAATGGCGAGGCTTCTTTGACTCCGGGTTATACCGTCGGCATTCTGCAGCAGGAACCACCGCTGGATGACACCAAGACTGTTGGCGAGAACATCAAGATGGCGTTCGGCGAGATCGCTGAAAAGGTGGCTCGTTTCAATCAGATTGGCGAAGAGATGGCCAATCCGGATGCCGATTTCGATGCTTTGATGGATGAGATGGGCAAGCTGCAGAACGATATCGATGCTGCAAACGGTTGGGATCTTGATTCTCAGCTTGAGCAGGCTATGGATGCTTTGCAGTGCCCGGATCCGGATACTCCGGTAACGGTATGCTCCGGTGGTGAACGCCGTCGTGTGGCATTGTGCAAGCTGCTGCTGGAAGCTCCTGATCTGCTGCTGCTCGACGAGCCTACCAACCATCTTGATGCCGAGTCGATTCTGTGGTTGGAGCAGTTCCTGCACCAGTACAAGGGTGCCGTCATCGCCGTTACCCACGATCGTTACTTCATGGATAACGTGGCCGAGTGGATCTGCGAGGTCGACCGTGGCCAGCTGTACCCGTATAAGGGCAACTACACCACGTATTTGGAGACCAAGGCCAAGCGTATGGAAATCCAGGGCGCCAAGGATGCCAAGCTCGCCAAGCGCCTGAAGAGCGAACTTGATTGGGTGCGCTCTTCGCCGAAGGCCCGTCAGGCCAAGAACAAGGCTCGTCTGGAGCGTTACGACCAGATGGAGCAGGAGGCACGCAACAACAAGAAGCTTGACTTCTCCGAGATTCAGATTCCGGCCGGCCCGCGCTTGGGCTCTACTGTGCTGGAAGCCGAGCATATTCACAAGGCGTTCGGCGACCGTGTGTTGATCGACGATCTGAGCTTCACGCTGCCGCGTAACGGTATTGTCGGCGTGATCGGCCCGAACGGTGTGGGTAAGTCCACCCTGTTCAAGACCATCGTTGGCCTTGAACCGTTGACGTCTGGCTCGTTGAAGATCGGCGAAACCGTGCAGATCAGCTATGTGGATCAGAATCGCGCCGGTCTTGACCCGAATAAGAACCTATGGGAGGCCGTGTCTGACGGTCTTGACTTCATTGAGGTTGCTGGCGTTGAAGTACCGACCCGCGCGTATGTGGCGTCCTTCGGTTTCAAGGGTTCCGACCAGCAGAAGCTCACCGGCGTGCTGTCCGGTGGTGAACGCAATCGTCTGAATCTTGCGTTGACCCTGAAGCAGGGCGGCAACCTGCTGCTGCTCGACGAACCGACCAACGATCTTGATGTCGAAACTCTTGAATCGCTTGAAAACGCACTGCTTGGCTTCCCGGGCTGCGCTGTGGTGATCTCTCACGACCGTTGGTTCCTCGACCGCGTGGCCACGCATATTCTCGCATGGGAAGGCGATGACGAGAATCCAGCCAAGTGGTACTGGTTCGAAGGCAACTTCCAGGCCTATCAGGAGAACCGTGTCGCTCGTCTCGGCGAAGACGCGGCTCGCCCCCACCGTCTCCATCGCAAGCTAACGCGCTAAGCCGTTAAGCAGACAGTCCTGTGGACTGTCTGTAGGCTTGGCCTGAGTGAGGCGACAGCCGAACGAAGGCAACAATGAGCCTTGCGAAGCAAGACCATAATTGCGAACGTTACTCGCAAATTTCAGCAAAGCGCCGTGCTTCGTTACGAAGTGCGGCGCTTTGCCGTATGTGAATCGTTTGACGATTACCTGCCGTTCACGCTTCTCACGCATTCGTTACAAAACAATCCGGCGAAATTTACCGCCCTTGCGTAGACTCGTTTCCAGAACGAAGCGTTTATCGTATGCGACTCAAAGAATCGAGGCCCGTTATGACACAGACAGCGCAGACAGCAATAACTCCGTTACAACGGTTGGCGAAGGTGCTTCAGCTGGGCACGCCTTCCACGTACCGCAGCCACACATATGTGAATGGCGAAAGCCTGTATTTCCCCACTGGCCGCGTGTACGGCGGTCAGGTGATCGCGCAGGCCATGATGGCCGCATCCAAAACGGTTCCGCCATCTCGTCTGCCGAATTCGATTCATGGCTATTTCATTTCCGCCGGCGATATTCGTCAGGATTTGCTGTTTGATGTGGAGAATCTGCGTGATGGCCGCTCGTTTTCCGCTCGTCGCGTGAATGTCACGCAGGCTCAGGGTTCGATTCTGACGGCCATCGCCAGCTTCCAGGAGCAGGGTCAGGATGGCATTGAGTTCGCCGATCCCATGCCGGAAGGCGTGCCGGAGCCGGAAACGTTGACCAGTGCGAAGCAGCTGATGGAGCCGTTTGCCGAAAAGTCTTCGTATGCCAAATACTATGCGGAAAAGTCGCCGTTCGACATTCGTCATGTGACGCGCACGATCATGCTGGGTGCCGATAAGAAGAGCGCCAGTAACGATTCCGGCAAGCAGCTGGTGTGGATGAAGGCCGACGGCACGGTTGACGTTCCGCAGGTCATGCATCGTGCGATGTTGGCTATGGGTTGCGATCAGGTGATGCTGGAGCCGGTGTTGCGTCGTGCCGGGTTAAGTATTGCCACGCCTGGCATTTCGTTCGCTTCGATCGATCATTCGATGTGGTGGTATCGCGATATCGACATCAATCAGTGGCATTTGTATGTGCAGGATACGCCTACCGCGGCTCACGGCCGTGGCTTGGGGCAGGCGAAGGTATACACGCAGGATGGCGAGCTTGTTGCCTGCATGACTCAGGAGGCGATGATCCGTGTTCCTGAGGAGGATTTGAAGAAGTAAGGACAATCAGGCTTTCGTTTGGGCTGCCGATTTGGTTGCCGCGGCCGCGTAACGGTTTCGTTGCGTGGCCGTTTTCATTTTCGGGCTTTCCGGACCGTCGATTGGTGGGATTTGACACAACCACTCCCCCACAATGCCGATGATCATGTCAGCGATGCATACGATTGCCGCGATCGCGCATTCGAGGATGGCCTGACTGTAGAACGTCGCCTCACCATGTGGCAGGCTCATGATGAGCTGTCCACCATACCAGCCGGCCAACGCCGCTCCTGCCACGCCCAACGCTTTGCATGACACCAGTGTGGCGAACGCCTTCTGCGGGTCCAAAGGTTTCAGCTGCGCGCGTTTTTCGGGATCCGTGGTGGTGTATTTGTGGATCTGCAATGCCATATACAGCACGACGAATCCCAGAATCGCCAACACCACGGGCACGATCCATGGAGCGCCCACGAGCGGTAGTCCTGAAATCTCGCCATATTTCGCCAATCCCATACCGGCCAGCAATCCTAATGCGGCAGCGAGAACATAGCACCACCAAGGGGTTCTGCGCGCTTTCATAGCGTACCTCCGATGATCCAATTGTCGGTCAGCAGTCCCACTTGCGCGGTATCGGGGGCCATGGCCAGCAGGAATGATACCGGATCCTTGCCCAGTCGCGCATCGGGATCCATGTCGAGCCATGGCGCAAGCACTGCGGCATGGTTGCGTGCGGTGGGCCACGGCACCTTGCAGTCAGGCTCATCGCATGTCACGCCTTCCATGTCGATCAGGTCGAGATCGAAGTCTTCGCCGACGGAAGCTTCCACATTGCTTAATGCTTCGATCAGATCATGGGCGCCCATGCGCGTGGAAATCTGGATTACCGCGGCCATTTTGTCGGGGAGTCCGTCGAGTTGGCTCACATGGTAGAGGGGTGAGATGCCCTCGACTTGGTTGCCGGGAATGCCGTCCAATGTGACGATGGCCATGCGGAACTGCTGTTCGGCATCGGTTGCTGGGCTGTCCAGTGAGATCACCGCACGTTTCGATGCGGGTTCTAGCTGTGCAGAAGCGAGTGCGGCCACTTTGACTGCGGCGGTTCCTTCCGGCAAATCGCTGGAATCGATCGCATCATACGCTTCGCTCATATCATCCGCATCGCCCGCATTATTGGCATCGCAGGCAAGGTCGTCGGTACCGTAGCCGGTCGGGCTTTCCACCATCCAATCATCTGCGATTTCGTCGATATGGTCGCGATCGGTCGATTCATGGAGGAGTTGAGCCACGGAACCGGCATGATCGCCCGGCAGTTCGGCATCGGGTTCGAGCGCCAGCCACGGCCCCAGCACGAACGCCCGCTGCCATGCACGGGGGTGAGGCAGCGTCAGGTCCGGATCGTCGCTGCTCTGACCGTCAAAATCGATGATGTCCAGATCAAGTGTGCGCGAAGTCCAATGGTCGGTACGCACTCGACCATGTTCGGCTTCGATGCGCTGCAATCCTCGCAACAGCTCCATTGCCGATAGCTTGGTGGTCACGGAAACAACCGCATTGTAAAAGTCGGGGGTACCATCGGGCATGCCCCACGCATCGGTACGGTACAGCGGCGAAATGCCCGTAACCTGAGTGGACGCCAGTCCGTCGATCGAACGCACCGCGTCACGCAAGGTGGCCACTACATCGCCCTGATTGCCACCCATGGCAATGATGGCATGATGCACTTGCGATGCAGCCGAAGTTGTTTCACGAGAACGTTCCACGGTTACGCTCACATCGTCGAATGGTACGACGATTGGCGCACTCGGCTTATGCACGGTCACTTGCGTTCGCGTCACAGCAGGATATTCAAGAATCATGCTGGCAATGCGATCGGCCAGTTTTTCGATGAGATCGACATGATCGCCTTCGATAATGGCGACTATTCCTTTGGCGATGGCACCGTAATCGACGGTGTCGTGCAGATCGTCGGAATGCCCGGCTGGCGCAAGATCCAGAAACAGCGTGGCGTCGACGACGAACGTCTGCGCACGCTCATGTTCGAAATCAAGCACACCGTGTTTGCCGACCGCGCGAACGCCAGTCAATCGAATCTGATCCATGCCAGCCTTTCTTTGCATATCTCAAGGTTTAATGGTGGAAATGCGTTGCCGCTCCTACGCTGTCAGGAACGCACGACGTATGCGAGCACCGCGTATCAGGCGTTAGCGAAAGCACGCCACGCATTGCCGATCGCCACCGCGTCACGGCTTTTCTCCACGTCATGCACGCGCACGGCCCACGCTCCATATTCGGCGCACAAGGCGCTGATGGCGGCGGTCGCATTGTCTTTGCTGCCCATGCTTGGCTCGTCGATACCGGCATCGGCAAGCGCCGCGCCGACGAATCGTTTGCGCGAGGCTCCGATCAGCACCGGATACCCGGTGGCGTTGAACCGCTCCAACGCCACCATCAGCGGGAAGTTATGCTCGACGCTCGGTTTGGAGAATCCAAGACCCGGATCGATGATGATTTGTGACGGTGAGACGCCTGCCTGAAGCACGTCGTCGACCTGCTTCATGAGTTCGTCATACACGTCATCCACCACGCCATTGGCGTACACGGACGTATCAGCGTCAGGCACGTCGCCTGCGGAACCGGCAAGCCATCCACGCCAATGCTGCACGATGTAGAGGCTTTCCGCATGTTCGGCCACCACATGGGGCACTTCGCGGTCCAGCCGACCGCCGGACACGTCGTTGATGATCTGCGCTCCATGTTCCAGTGCCATTCGAGCTACCGAGGCGCGCGTTGTGTCGATGGACAGCACCGTGCCTTCCGAAATCAGCGCATCCACGGCACCTAGTACGCGGGTTTGCTCGTCTTCCTCGCTGACGCGTTTGGCTCCGGGGCGAGTGGATTCGGCGCCGATGTCGATGATATCGGCGCCGGCTTTCATCATCGCTTCGCCGTGCGCTTTCGCTTTCGCAGGGTCGAGCCACAGCCCTCCATCGGAGGACGAATCCTCCGTAATGTTGAGCACGCCCATCACCAGCGTATGTGTGCTGTCGTGAATCGCTTTCATATCAATGGTCATCCGGTTTCCCCTCCTATATCCGGTTGTTGTTATTTACGATTCGACTTTGAAGAGTCGCGCCGATCACGAATGCTGCGACAGGATCAGGCTCATGGCTTCGGCTCGCGTCGTCGCGTCTCGCATGCAGCCGCGTACCGCCGACGTGACCGTGCGCGATTGCGCCTTCTTCACGCCACGCATGGCCATGCACATGTGGTCGCATTCGGTGACCACGATCACGCCACGTGCTTCGATGCCTTCCATCAGCGCGTCGGCCACCTGTTGGGTGAGGCGCTCCTGCACTTGCGGACGTCGGGCATACAGTTCCACCAGTCGTGCAAGCTTGCTTAAGCCCGCCACTTGGCCGTTCGACGGAATATAGCCGACGTGGGCCACGCCATGGAACGGCAGCAGGTGGTGTTCGCATACCGAGAAGAGTTCAATATCGCGTACCAGCACCATTTCGTCGGTATCGACTTTGAACTTGGTTTTAAGCACTTCCTCGGGGCCGTGTCCAAGTCCTGCGAACAGCTCCTTGCAGGCACGCCCAATACGGTCGGGGGTGTCGAGCAGGCCTTCACGGTCCGGGTCTTCGCCAATGGATTTCAGAAACAGGCGTACTGCTTGGCGCACGCCTTCCTCGTCATAGCCGACAGGCCCGGCCGCATGGGCGGCACGGGCCTTGTCGTCGAAGAGGGTATCGAATGCTTCGGTATCGCTCATCAGTTGGTCAATCCTGCGCTTTTCTTCAGGGATTCGGGAATCGGAACCGGCGGAATGTCGGAATCCGGGCGCTTGCTGTCGCTCAGCCACACTTCACGCTTCGGCGCCTTCTTGACATTAGCGAAGATTTCCGCAAGTTCCTTTTCGTTGAGTGTTTCCTTGACGAGCAGCTGACGTACGAGCTCGTCAAGAATCTCACGATTCTCGTTGATGACGTTCCACGCTTCGGTATGCGCGGTTTCCACCAGTTTGAGCACTTCCTCGTCAATGATTTCGGCGGTGCGTGCGGAATACTTGTGGTTCAGCGATCCAAGGTCGCTCTGCTCGTCATCGGACCACTTGATGGCACCCAGCTTGTCGGAGAAGCCGTAGTCGAGCACCATCTGACGTGCGATGTTCGTTGCCTTCTCGATGTCGTTGGAAGCACCGGTGGTCGGATCATGGAACACGACCTCCTCCGCGGTACGACCGCCCATGGCGTACGCCATCTGGTCGAGCAGCTGGTTGCGCGACATGGAATAGCGATCTTCCGTCGGCATCACCGCGGTGTAGCCGAGCGCACGGCCACGCGGCAGAATGGTGACCTTGGTAACCGGATCGGTATCGTTCATGGCGGCTGCCACCAACGCGTGACCACCCTCGTGGTATGCGGTGTTGCGCAGTTCGTCGAGCGCCATGCCCTTGGAACGGCGCTTCGGCCCCGCCTGCACGCGGTCGATAGCCTCGTCGATGGCGCGGTTGTCGATCAGCTGCGCACCAGCGCGGGCGCACAACAATGCGGCTTCGTTCAACACATTGGCCAGATCAGCACCGGTAAAGCCCGGCGTACGCACGGCGATCATACGCAGATCGACGTCAGGCACGAACGGCTTGCCCTTGGCATGCACCTTCAAAATAGCCTCGCGGCCTTCCAAATCAGGCGCTTCGACGGCCACCTGACGATCGAAACGGCCGGGACGCAGCAGAGCGGGATCAAGCACGTCGGGGCGGTTGGTCGCCGCGATGATGATCAGATTGGTGTCGTTATTGAAACCGTCCATCTCAACCAGCAGCTGGTTCAGGGTCTGCTCACGTTCATCATGGCCACCGCTCATGCCGGAACCGCCACGCTTACGACCGACGGCATCGATCTCATCGATGAAGATGATGGCCGGAGCATTCTTCTTGGCCTCATCGAACAGGTCACGCACACGAGAGGCGCCAAGACCCACGAACATTTCCACGAAGTCGGAGCCTGCCATGGAGTAGAAAGGCACGCCGGCCTCGCCTGCGATGGCTCGTGCCAGCAGTGTCTTACCGGTACCTGGAGGACCGTAGAGCAGCACGCCACGCGGAATACGGGCACCCAAAGCCTTGTAACGAGACGGATCCTTCAGGAAGTCCTTGATTTCCTCGACTTCCTGCACGGCAGCCTCTTCGCCGGCCACGTCGGCGAACTTGGTGGTCGGGGTCTGGCCTTCGAGCAGCTTGCCGCTGTTCTTCTTGCCGCCCATACCGAACATGCCGCCAGCACCGCCCATACGGCTCATCATGAACCAGAACAGACCAAAGATAATGAGGAACGGCAGCAGCGAGGTCAGCAGATACGTCCAAATGCTGCTCTGCTGCATGGTCGCCGTCCAGCCCTTGACCGGATCAGCCTTCTGTACGGCCTTGACCACGGTTGCGGACTGCGCGTACGTGTAGTAGAACTGCACGTTTTTGCCGTAGTTCTTCATACGCCCGGTATCAGGGTCTGTAGCGGAGTAGTCGCTCTTAAGCTTGAGCTTGACCTGCTGGGTGTTGTCTACGATCTGTGCGTATTCAACATTGTTGCCGTTGAGAATCTGCAGACCGTCCTTGGTGTCGATGGTCTGGGAACCGGTTCCGGCGAAAATCTGGAACATGGTCACGGCAAGCAATGCCACAACCACAACCCACAGCCATGGGGACTGCCAGAACGGACGCGGACCGCCATTGGATCCGTTGCCGTTGGACTTGTCACCCTTGCCGTTGGAATCGTTGCCATTGCCGGCGTTATTATTGCGTCCAAACGGATTGGTGAACGGGTTATTGCCGCCGCCGTTGTTATTCGGCGACTGGCCCGGACCAGGAAAACTCATGCCTGACCTCCTTCATACACTTCCGGCTTCAGCACCGCGATCGAATCAAGATTGCGGTATCGCTCGTCATAATCCAAGCCGAAACCGACCACGAATTCATCGGGAATCTCACGTCCCTTATATTTCACAGGAACATCCACCTTACGGCGCGCCGGCTTTTCCAACAGCGCAAAAATCTCCACGGAAGCGGCACCACGGCTTTTGAGCTCATCGACGAGCCACGCCAACGTGACACCCGAATCGATGATGTCTTCCACAATAAGCACGTGACGACCGCGAACATCGGTCGACAGATCCTGCCGCACGGTGATCTTGCCGCTCGATTGAGTGCCGGAACCGTAGCTCGACAAGCTCATGAAATCCATCTCCGCGTGGATGCTCATGGCCTGCGAGAACGCCGCAAGCGTGTTCACCGCACCCTTGAGCACGCAAACCAGCAGCGGGTTCTTGCCACGGTAGTCTTCACTGGCCTGGGCTGCAGCATGGTTGATGATGTCGGCAATCTCTTCTTTACTGATCAGCTCGTGATCAATATCTTCTTGTACGTCAGCGATTCGCATGCCCACCATCTTGGCACACGCGAATGACGTGTTTCTGGCGATATGCTGAATATCCGCTGGGAAGATTCACACCTTTCTGGCCGTGCCAGTCGCAGATCAGCCTGTCGATCCCTTCAACCTGCCGTGCCATGCACGAAATGCCTGCTTCCGCAAGCGAGCGCACAATCACCCGTCTTCTGATGGCAATGTCTTGCGATTGCAACGCACGCACGTCGATGATTATCTCGCCGTTGTTCACGGTTACGCCTTGCTCGCACACGCGTTGCGCCACATCGTCAAGATATGCGCGATCGTCTTCGGCAAGCCTCGCTCCAAGCGCAAGTTTCGACACGACGTCGCTTCCCGCGAATGATGCAAGATATGGCATGAGATCGTGCCGGATTCGGGATCGCAGCGGATAGTTCGCGGGAAGAGGCTCATTTCCACCCGAATCTCCCACATCCGGCCCATTTGTGGGATCGTCCCACCAGGCAAGCCGCAGATCCTCGCAGATGCCGGTGGTTTCTTCGCGGGTCACATTCAGCCATGGGCGTAGAAAACGCACCCCGTCTCGTATGAAGGAACCGTTCATACCGCAAACCGCATCGAGGCCCGCGGAACGCAACAAACCGATGATCACGGTTTCCGCCTGATCGTTTTTCGTATGAGCCAGAAGCACGGCCGAAGCGTCGGAGCATGCGTCGACAATCGCATGATAGCGTGCTTCACGCGCCGCTGCCTCAACACCGATGCCACGGGAGTCGGGTACGTCAATCGCACGAACGCGAACTGGGTCAAGACCCAACGCAACGCAACGATCGGCGGTTGCCCGCGCAACACCGGCAGAGCCTTGCTGCAACTGGTGGTCGATGATAATCGCCCCGCATCGCAATCCCAATGAAGCGCACGTTTTCGCAGCAACCGCAGCCAACGCCATCGAATCGCGCCCACCGGAACAGGACACCATAATCAGCGGAGCGTCCACATCGGGCGCGTGCTCGCCATGACGGGCGAAACGGGCATCCTGCAATCCCAAACCGGCCGATTCCAACGCGGCGCGCAGTTCGCCGATTCCCTTGCGCAAACGTGACGAATACACCATGGCGTCACAACTTCGGTAGTGCTGCCACAAATGTGTCGATAGCGGATTTCGCAGCTTCGGAATCATCAGGATCGTTGACGATCACGGCAAAACTCAACGCACCGCCATTATGGCGCGACACATTGCCGGTCATGGAAGTCACATCTCCCAAACTGCCGGTTTTGGCACGGATAAGACCAGCTTCGTCAGCATCGTTCAAACGATTCGCAGCAGTGCCCACAAATCCTACAATCGACAGCCCCTCAGCGGCGGCGGAACCGGATCCGCTCGTCAGATTACGCTGCTGCACGTCAAGCAGGGTATGCGCGGTGAGTTTGGAATCCTCAGCCAGTCCCGAGCAGTTAACCATGGTGAGGCCTTCGGTGGAAATCCCCCGCTGAGCCAGTACCTGTTCAACCGACTGCACCGCTCCGGCCGGTGAATTGCCGGCGTTAAGGTGCAAAGCCAGCAGTCTGCCGAATTCCTCGGCCAGCGAATTGTCGGAATGCCGAAGCATGAACGCCATGATCTCGTTCAGCGATGCGGAGCTCACCGTCGCAATGGGGCTGGTCCCGTCGGGAACGGCTCCCTGTTCCACGGAACCGTTCACCGCAATGCCCCGCTCAGTCAGGCGTTGCGCGAACACCAGCGCGGCCTCGCGAGCCGGCTGCGTGCTCAAAACGGGATATGTGCTGAACGTATCGGGATCCGTAGGATTAGCACCGTTCCAGTTTCGCCCGCCATCCACGGCCATGGATGCGGTCGGCGCGTAGTACACGTGGTCCGGATCGAGTTCGGCGATGCCGTTGGGCCAACGGTCGTTGCCGAACAGGGAATCATCGTAGACGAGCGTCACGGAAGTGATGCCCCGCTGCCGCAACGCTTGGGCCGTGTTTGCCGCAAGCGTTCCCAGCCCGGCACGCCCATTGATGTGCGCCGAATCAGATTCGCCGACGCCGAGCAGCATGTCGCCGTTGCCTTTGAGCACCAATCGCGAAGTGCCATCTTCGCGCTGCTCCAAATAGGTCTGCGTCTCCAACGTCGACCCCATGTCGAGCGTGGCCGCAGCCGCATACGCCGTCAGCGTTTTCATGGTGGACGCCGGCGTATACGGCGTGTCGAGATTCTGCTCGGCCACCACATTGCCAGCCGCGTCGGCGATGGCGATGGCGTATTCACCGCCAAAATCGGAGGCAGCCGTCTCAAACTGGCTGATCAGAGCCTTTGCCGCAACGGCATCCACGGTTTTCGAAGCGTCAAGCCCTCCGACCATCGTCGCGGCCGCAATGGCATTGCCCGGCGTTTTGGCCGTGGCATGCTCGACTTCCTGCAATGTGAGAACACCCGGCAACTTGTCGAAAATGTCGGCCACGACATAGCCGACGCACATCACTGTGGTGAGCGACACGGAAAGCGCCACCGTGATGTATCGACGGCGTTTCACATGCCGGTATTCAGCCGAATCATCCATGGAACAACAACACTCCAGTCATAAGAGGAAATCGAAATGAAAACGAAAAGGCAGGAACGCGCAAGCCAGCGAACGAACGTCATCCCTTATGCTCGATCGGCTTCCATTCGGACTTGGCGAACATCGCCTGGAACGAGATCGGCACATAACTGAACATGTAGATCGGGAAGCTCAGCACATACGCGAACAGCTCCTTGTTGGTGGCGCCAATCTGATCGCGTTCCACAATAATCGTCAACGCGGCCAACGCCATCATGCCGATCACCGACGTCACAATGCCGGACGTCCAACCGGTCAACGAGCTCAACTGGCTCTGCCATGTCACGAATCCGCAGGTCGCGAACAACAGTCCCAGCAGAACGCGCGCAATACCGATCACCGTGAACGGACACAACAACAGCGTGAAATCAACGGCGGAAAAATCGCGTTCCCTGATGGCGCGTTTGACCAAAGCCGGCCCGTAATAACGGAACACTTGCAGGAAGCCCTTGCTCCAACGCAAACGCTGACGCCAGCTCTGCGCGAAGGTGACAGGCTGCTCGTCATACAGAATCGCGGTACCGCAGTAGCCGATGCGGTCGCCGTGCAGCAAGGAATCCATGGTGAATTCCAAATCCTCGGTCAAAAGGTGGAATTTCCAACCATTATTGCGACGCATGATCTCCTGCGAGAACATGAAGCCAGTACCCCCTACATGACAGCTGTTGCCGAGCCACATGCGCGAGGCCGACAGGAATCGAGATTCACGGATGAACCACAATGCAGAACCGGAAGAGACCCAATTGTCAGACAAATTCACGGAATTGCGGTAGCTGGTGAGAATCTTGAATCCCGACTGGAACGCCTTGTTCATCTCTTCGACGTAATGCTTGTCGAGCTTGTTGTCGGCGTCGAACACGAAGAACGCATCGTACGGGTCGGATGCACCGGAATCGTTCATCTGATCGAGCAGATACGTCAGCGCGTAGCCTTTGCCCACAAGCTCCTTGTTGAAGCGTTCGATCACATGGCAGCCCATATTGCGCGCCACTTCGGCGGTATTGTCGGTGCAATTGTCGGCGACAAGCCAAATGTCGACCAGTTCGGTCGGGTAGGTCTGCGTTTGGATGCAGGTAATGAGGTTGCCGATGACGTTCGCCTCGTTTCGTGCGGAAATCAGCACCGCGTAACGCTTGTCCATCGGCGCGTCGGGAAATTTGATCGGCTTGGTGAACAGGGAGATGAGAATGCACACCGCCTGATAGACCACCCCTGCACCACCGACGATGACCAGCAGAATGTCAAGTACGCTCAGCAGTACCATTAACGCCACCTACTTCTTGGATTGTCATCCGCGTTTTTCGTACTTCCTTCAGCTTCCCGCGACTCGCCGTTCTTCCGTTCATTGCCGGATTCCGGATTTTCGTTGGATTCCTGAGATGTGTTTTCACTCTCAAGACCCTGCAATGGCTTGCGTTCCGTTTTGTCCAACACGTGCTTCGGAATGGCGACGGTTTCGTCCGATTCCAGCGATTCCTCGGAACGGGTGATATTGTACGCCTGCTCCTGCAACTGCCGCACTTCGTCGGGAATAGGCACATGCGCACTGGATCCCTGCACCGCGCGAGGCATATTGTGCAGATGCTCGCTGAGTACTTCGGCACCTTCCACCAGCTTCGACTTCTTTTCAGGCACCGGATCGTCCATCAGCGGGGAATCGACCAGCTCGTACCGCTTTGTATAGGTGCGGAAGATCGTCTGCACGGACGCGACCACCGGCAATGCGAGGAACGCGCCCAACGCGCCGAACAGCGAGGTGAACGCCAGCACCGCGAGGAACGCCACGGCATCGTTCACATCCATGGTGCGCTGGGAGATCTTCGGCGCGAAAATCAGATTCTCGATCTGCTGATACACGCAGATAAACACCAGCACCGCCACGGCCTGCCACAATCCGCAGCTACCCCATGCGAACAGCACTGGCAACGCGCCGCCGATATACGTACCCAACATAGGAATGAACTGCGAAACCACACCGCAGAACAGCGCCAACGGTAGCCAATAGGGCACGTGCAGCAGCATCAGACAGATTCCTGTGAAGAACGCGTTCAGCAACGCGAGAATGGCGCGGGAGAACAGGAACGACGAGATCTGGCTCTGGCTCACCGTCCATACGAACAGGAATCGCCGCTGAGCCGCCGGAGCCATCCACTGGCATGCGGCACGACGCAGTTTCGGACCAGCCGCTGAAATGTAATACGTGGTCATGATTATCGTCATGAGGTTAATCAGGAACGAAAACAATCCCGACACCGTATTCAGCGCGGTACCCGCGAAATCAGTGACCCACGACGTTTGAATGTTCTTCAGAATCTCATTGCCGAGATTATTGATCTCAGGAAGCTGGAAATTCGCGTATTGACTGGCGAACTGGCACATCTGCTCATACAGGTCGGGCAGACCGTTCACCAAGGCGATCATCTGCTGCACGAACAGGTTGCCGAACAGTGTGAACAGCACGCCGAGCATCACGGCCAGCATCAGCAGCGAGAACAGCGACGCGAACGAACGTTTCCAGCCATGCTTGACCAGCGGCACCACCACCGGCTCCACCGCGAGCGCGATGAACAGCGAGACGATGATGTCGATCACCAGATATTCGATTTTGCCCCAGCTGCGCCAGCAGAAAGTAAACCCCACAATGGCTATGGCGATGTATAGCAGCGCACGCCCCAGCCATTCCGGTGGTTTTCGGGGATCTCCTTTGGCTGGAAACAGGGTGCCGAGGTCCCATCGCTGTTCGCTGGTGTTCGCACCGTTTTCGCTCTGCGTATTGTTCATTCGCTGTTCGCTGTCGCTCATGGCTCCCTATTGTAGCGATAGGCGTCGTGTACAGGCTGAGCTATTGTGGTAGTTATGCTGAACGTTTCAATTGTCATCCCCGCTTGGAATGAAGAGGAGCGTATCAACGATTGCCTGTTGAATGCCACTAGGCAGACCGTGATGCCCCATGAAGTGATCGTTGTCGACAATCGTTCCACCGATTCGACGGTGGCCATGGTGGAGCAGTTCATCAAAGACCACCCGGAAGCACCCGTCCGTCTGCTGCATCAGGATGAGGAGCAGGGGCTGATTCCGACGCGCGATTATGGTTTGAACCACGCCACCGGCGACATTCTGGGCCGTTTCGACGCCGATTGCATGATTCGCCCGGATTGGGTCGAAGTGGTGTCCGGCATTTTCACTGAGGACCCGGAGGCCATGGGTGCCACTGGTCCGGTGATGTATTACGATCTGCCGAGCCGCCATTTTGGTTTGCGTGGGGATAATTCCACACGCAAGCGTATTTACAAGGCCGATGGCGGCCAGCCGTTGCTGTTTGGCTCGAATATGGCGGTCCGCGCTTCAGCTTGGCGCGAAATTTCTGACGAAGTGTGCCGAGACAAGGCCGATGTGATGCATGAGGATATCGATATTTCGCTGCATCTGCTGGGCAAGGATCTGAAAACCGTGTACTGCCCGCGTATGATCGCCGGCATCAGCGCCCGCCGTATGGACACGTCGCTCACGTCGTTCAACAATTACATGCGTCGTTTCAAGAACACGTTCGACGCGCATCCACAGCATTCGCGCAAGCATAAGCCGGAGATTCTGCTCACCGCGCTATATCCGGTGATGCATCTGCTGTATCCGGTATGGCAGAAGGTGCTTGACACCGCCGATATCAATCCTGCGGAGGCGGCGTGGATCAACGAGCAGATGGAATTGGCCGAGCAGGAAGGCCGCGAATGGTACGATGACACTCCCACCGATGAGGAGTGGAGCGAAAAGCACGAGTAATTCCAATACTTGCGATTGATAATCACGGATTATTGTTTACATTATTTCGATTAATCCGTAATTTATGTGCAGATATAAAAATCGTGGTGCGAATGCTTTGTGAAGTTTCGCACCACGATTTTTAATGCTTTCAGCGATGTTCTCTCACAATCGGTTTCACTGCAGATTCGCTGCATGCGATTGCCGATTCGTGAGAGTTTTCGCATTACATCAGGCTCTTGTAGATGGCGAGGATGTCTTCTTCGGTGGCCTGACGCGGGTTGCCCGGGGTGCACACGTCGTTGAAGGCGTCGTGGGCCAGTGCTTCCAGATCGGCTTCGGTTGCTCCGACTTCGGAGATGGTGGTCGGGTTCTTCAGGTCGACGGTGAGCTTGTGCACGGCCTGGACGGCTTCTTCGCGAACCGTCTCGAGATCGCCGGTGTAGGCATCTTCGACACCGAAGGCGTCGGCGATGTCACGATACTTCTCGCCGGTGAAGTCCTTGTTGTATTCCATGACCGGTGCCAGCAGAATGCCGTTGGCAACGCCGTGGGCAACGCCGAGGCGGCCGCCCAGCGGGTGGGCCATGCCATGCACCAGACCGAGGCCGACGTTGGAGTAGGCCATGCCGGTGATGTAGGAGGCGTAGGCCATCTGTTCGCCGGCCGGAATGTCTCCATCGGCGCTCTTGGCGAGGTTCTTGGCGATCATGCGGATGGTCTGCATGGACAGGCAGTCGGACAGGCTCCACGCGCCCGGTGTGATATAGCCTTCGATGGCGTGGGTCAGGGCGTCGAGTCCGGTGGCCACCTTGAGGCCGCGCGGCATGGAGTCGGTCAGGTCCGGATCCACGAAGGCGACGATTGGGATGTCATGCGGGTCGACGGCCACGAACTTGCGCTTGTTGGCCGTGTCGGTGATCACATAGTTGATGGTCGTTTCGGACGCGGTGCCAGCGGTGGTCGGCACACCGAAAATCGGCACGGACGGGTTCTTGGTGTCGGCCACGCCTTCAAGGGACAGCACGTCGGCGAATTCCGGATTGGCAGTCACGATGCCGATGCCCTTGCAGGTATCCTGCGGGGAACCACCGCCCAGGCCGATCAGGAAGTCGGCTCCGGAGGCTGCGAACTTGGCGACGCCATCCTGGATGCACTCGACCGGCGGATTCGGCTTGACGTTGTCGAACACCTCATACGGCATGCCCGCCTCGTCAAGAACGTCGGTGACCTTCTTGACGGTGCCGGTCTCCAGCAGCACCGGATCGGTGACGATGAACGCCTTGGTGAAGCCATGGGACCTGGCGACGCCCGGAATCTCCTTGATGGCTCCGCGGCCGAAATACGCGGTCTGGTTGAAAATCATGCGATAGACCATAGTGCTCTCCTTTAAGCGACTGTGTGTTCAAGCGAAGACCACGGCATCCATTGCCGCGGCCAACGGTTTCATCATAAGCCCTTTTCCATGCGAGGAAGCACCCACGACACACAATTTTTTCGTCAATATCCCACAACACCGGCAAAACCGGACAGCATACCGTCCGATGCCCGAAATCCTATTCTTCGGACGACGTGTCTTCTTTGGCGAACACCCACATGACCTCGTCCACGGAATGGGTGTCGGGGAAAATCGTAATCAGGAACCGTTCGCCGTCGTTTCTGACGTAGGCGTACCGTATAGCGCCTTCCCTGCATATCCGGTCGCGGACGTAATCGTAGTCGAACAGCATGCGGAAGCCGTCCCGGTAGGCCGGCGCCACCAATTTGTCGCAATAGTCGAGCAGCATCTCGTGGAAGGAACCGCCATGTTTGTCAAGCATTTTTTGCACATAGCCGGGAACCACGACCGGCCGTTGCGTATCGGCACGCAGATTGACCACATAAGCGATCGAATACCGTGTATTCAAATGCTGCAGCAACGATTCCATGTCTTTGTTGCGTACCAGGATGTCCTCAAGCTGCTTGTTCAACGTGCGCAACTGCCTTTTGCCGCTGCCGCTGGCGTAGTAGCGCTTCTTGTCCTTGCGCATCTCGTTTTCCGCCTGGTTGACCAGATCCGGAATATCCTCGCCGTCATCGGATTCGGCCATGCCCACGGACAGCTCGCAACCGTGATCAAGCAGCTCCTGACGCATATATCCCATCTGTCGGGCGCTCTGCGCCATCGAATGGGCGAAACTGATGATCACGAACTCGTCGCCGCCGATGCGGTAGATATTATCGTCGCCGAAATAGGCGCGCGCCGCGTCCGCAAGCTCGCACAGCACCACGTCGCCTCTGGCATGACCCAAATGATTATTGATCTCATGCAGGCCAATCAGATCCATGTACATCACCGTCAACGGCTTGTCATGGGTGGCTTGGATGAATTCCACATCATCGTCGAAAGCGTTGCGGTTGAGCAGCCCCGTCAATGAATCCCGTCGGTACTCCTCGCCGTTCAACCGGACAAAGGACTCTATCGGCAGGTTCCGGCCAACCATCACCACGGCCCATGGATCGCTTTCGGAGCATTCACGTGAGGGAATCACCGCGAAGGAGATCATGCCGGTTCTGGCCAGCACCTCACTGCGGTACACTCCGAACGCGGATTTCTGCGAGAACAGCAGCGAACGGAGCGAAGCCAGATCCATATCAGCACGGAACCTGTCGGCATCGTCCGGATGCACCACGCGTTCGGCGATCAGCGTCTGCACGTAGGTTTCGAAATCATCGGTTTCCGGCGTCGGCAGTATGCCATCGCGTTTGACCGCGCGGTACTCGCCCGTCTTCACATTCAGTCGGGAGAGTTCCGCCATGCCATTGGCCAGAATCTCGAAGGTGCTGGCGGCGAGCGCGGACGTCTCAAGCATGGTACGGCCGTTGACGGGCACATAGCTGCCATGCATGAAATCGTTTGACATATCCCAGAAATGCCGGTCGTCGGGACGTTCGGCCAACAGCTTCTCCATCCGTCCCACCGGAAGCGGTTCGTGGAAGTAATACCCTTGGATGTACCGGCATCCCACGGACAGCAGCTGGTCGACCTGCTGTTTGGTCTGTGCGCCTTCGGCGATGACCAGCAGTCGCAGCTTTCTGGCCATGTTGACCACCGATTCGACGATTTTCAGCCCTTTGCTGGCATTGTCCTCATCGAGGTCGATGAATTTCATGTCAAGTTTGATCACATCGACGTTGATGTCCTTGAGCATGTTCAGCGACGAATACGCCGATCCGAAATCATCCATCAGCACCGCGATGTTGTCCGCATGCAGCTTGCGGATGGTGCTTTCCACTTTGGACAGGTTCCTGGCCACGGCGCTTTCGGTGATTTCCGCTTGGAGCAGCCGAGCGTCGACATCGTATTCGTTCAGCAGTCCGGTGAGCGTGTCCGCCACATCCATCTGGTCGATGTCCACCATGGAGACGTTCACGGAAATCGGCACCAGATTGCGGCCCTCACGTTCCCAACGTGCCAGCATCCGGACCACGGAACGCCATACGAACACGTCCAGTCGGGAGATTTGTCCGGCCTGTTCCAGCATGGGAACGAACCTGCCCGGAGATACCACACCATATTTGGGGTGGTTCCAACGCACCAGCGCCTCGGCACCGACGATGGCACCCGTAGCCGCATTGCATTTGGGCTGCAGGTAGAAGCAGAACTCGTTGTTGTCGAACGCACGGTCGATCTCGTCGAACGTCAGCTCCGGCACAAGCTCGTCGGTGGACGGCGTCCTGCCCATTTCCGGTGTGTCAGCCAAACAGATTCCTTCCTGTCACCACGTCCTATCCGTGATATTCACCGTTGTACTGTATCAGGGTGACGTCCTCAACACCCTCGATGGCACGAATCCGCTCGGCGAACGTCATGTCCTTGTCGTCGCAGAACACTTCCACGGCCATCTCCACATGGTCGCCACGCATGGTTTTGGATTTGACGAAGAACTTCGTGCGGCCGAACGCGCGCGTGATGTCGTCCCCGACCGCGTCGGAAGCGTAATGGATCACCGCGATGTACACGCGGCCCTTGTCCTGATGCGAATAGAACAGGGCGAGCATGCCAATCATCACCGCGCCGGCGACCACCACCAGCAGATACATGCCCGCGCCGGCCGCGATGCCGGACGTGATGGCCCAGAACAGGTACAGCAGGTCCATCGGATCCTTCACGGCGGTACGGTAACGCACGATGGACAACGCGCCCACCATACCAAGCGAGATCACGATGTTCGTGCTGATGGCCAATGTGACCATGCAGGTGAGCACGCACATGCCCACCAGCGTCACCGCGAAGCTGCGCGAATACACGACGCCCGTGTAGAACCGCCGGTATACGCAGTAGATGACGATGCCCACCAGCAGCGCCACCAGCAGGGCCAGCGCCATTTTGGGCACGTTGTATTGGCTGAAGGAGTTCAGCACCGATTTCTTGATCATGTCGTTTACGCTCATGGTTTCGCTTTCTCTTTTGCGATTGTTCGGTTATTACGTTTTCTACGATTGCCGATGTTTTCGGCTGCGCGTTTTCGTCCGTCTGTTTTCGGTCTTCCGCGATACGTCCGACCGGTGCGCTCAAGTCACACGCTCGGCACGTTCCAGCCTTCCTGCCAGTAGTCGAAACCCCGCAGATACGAGGCTTTGTCATAGCACAGCACGTATTTCGAGGCGGCCGTTATCTCCTGCGCCTTGCCTGGCAGAATGTCACGCACGATCTGCGGCAGGAATTCGGTGAATTTGACCTCCATCACCAGCTTGCCCGGCTCAAGTACCGGCAGAGTGGGCAGACTACGGTCGAAAACGTCGAATCCATCCACCGCCGCGCGCACGTTCATATCGAAGGTGATGCGCACCGTGCCCGCGTCGAGGATCCACGGCTCACGCTCGTAATCGACGATCACCCGCGGCCGCAGCACATTGCTCATGTATTCCACATAGAATTCCCGGCACAACGGCTCTTCGCTGTGTTCCAAAAATCCGACGTCGCCGGCCAATATCCGATCGAACTGCCCATGCGTGAGCGACGCGTCCTCTTTGTATATCCAGCTGTCGCGCTTGCGCTTGCGCTCCAACTTGATCACGCGGTCGCTGTAATCGTAAATACGGATACGGTATTTCTTGCGCATCAGCACGCCGTCCACCTTCTCCTGGTAGGCGGTGTTCCAATAATCGTCGAAATACAGGCTGCGAATCATATAGCAGCCGCCACGCGCGTGGCTGTCCTGTTCAAGCAACGGAGCCAAACGCAAGTTCAGATCGGCTTTCTGCCCGTACGAAATCAGATACTTGAGCTCATGCCGGTAATGTTCCTCACAGCGGCGCGGAGGCATGGAAAGCTCCTCGCCGACACGACGGCGGACCCGTTCCAGCAGTTTCGACGCCCCGCCATCACCGCGCATTGACATCCTCCACTATCTTCCCGGATTTGATGTAGAAGCATCTCGTGCCGTACGTCTTGCCGGTGTCGGTCATGTAGTAGTCGAAGGCGTCCTGCGTCTTGCCGGAGGCGTTGCGCGCCCGCACTCGTATGAAATACTGTCCGTCGCCTGGCAGGTCCGTCACCGTCTCCGGCAATGCCAGATCGGTTTTGGAGAAGATGACGTCCTCACACAGATAGTCCTTGGCGACGGTGACGTCGTAGCTCAGATCCTCGCCACGGAAATCGTACGAGGTGTCCCAGCTGAATTTGAGTTTGCCGTCTGCGGCCTGTGGAGCGTCGATGAAAAACGGCATGGGCTTGTCGAAGCTTTCTTTGTAGATCCTGTAGTTCTGCGCGACCTCGTCGTGCAGCTGCCCCGCCACTTCGTCATACTGGGCGCGCGTCAGCGGCTCGTACATGGAATCGGGCGTCCTCCACAAATACTGCCTGGTGATGGACTCGTAGTGGTCCACCATCGTATTGATGCGTTTTGCGCTCATATAGCGGTATTCCCGCTTCACGGCCTTGTCGAGTTCGTCGCGGAACGATTTGGTCTGCAGGCAGCGTTTGAACAGCACGTTGCCCCAATAGTTGCTGACTCCCTGCTCCCAGCTGGAACCGGTGGAGATATTGCGGATCTGGTTCTCCTTGCGCATGAGCATGCCGTCATTGTCCCAGTCCAGCACATAGAAGGTGTCGGAATTCGTAGGGCTGTACAGGTACATGTTGCGGCTCTGCGTGTCGGTGTTGCCGGTCAGCAGCTGGAACGCCATCCAGTATGCGAGATTTTCCGTATCGAAATATTTGCCGAGGATGCTGCTCATCGGCACCGAATAATCGTTGAGCTGGTTGAGCATGGCGATGAGTTTGGTATGGTCGCTGTTGCCTTTGACCTCCAGCTTCTCCTCGAATTTCGACAGATTGTATTTGGGATCGTCGGCGAGTCTGATCACGTCCGCGTCGCGTTGGAATTCGAAGTAGTTGACCTTGTACAGCTGGCCGTTCTTGTCGAGGCCGTGCGCTTGGAGCGCGCTTTTGTTGAGCTGCTCCACCTGCGTGTACAGGCCATAGTCGTCGAAGGAGTTGGAACCGGAGGTTTCGTCCTTGACGTACAGGTGCACGAATTGCGTGCGCAGTCCCATCATCTGGTCGATGCCGCGGATCAGGTCGTATGCCATCTTGTTGCGGAATCGCAGCCCTTCGCCCATATGCTTGTTCAATGCGATGGTGCGCTGCCCGCGCCATTTGCCTTTGCCGCTTTTCAGCTCGATTTTGTAGTTCTTCTGCTTATTGAGACTGGACGACTGGCCGCGCACCTGCACGGTGGCGTTCGGCGCTTTTTCACCGTAGCCGAGTTCGCCGGATACAGGCCCCTGTTCGTCGCCGACCTGCAGCAGACCGTTGACTTGGTACCGGTTGGTGCGCATGGCCGCGTAATCATCCACGGAATACTGGTTGATTTCGCTCCAACTGTGGTCGGTGCCTTCCGACTTGTTGCCGCGCGAGACCGTCAGATACATGGTTTCCACACCGCTGTCGTCATACACCTTGTACAGCGAGTCGTTGTCACGCAGATGCGCGCCGTCAAGCCCCTGCGTGGCGCTTTTCTTGACTTTCTCATGCTTTCCTTGCGATTGCGCCGCCGATTTGTCTGCCGTGGAACCACTGTCCGCAGCGTTTCCGCAGGCGACGCAGGAGAACGTCGTCACGACCGTGGCGATGATCGCCACGCATTTGAATATGGCATTGCGGCCGCACGGCCGATTACCCATCGTCATTCGTCCGTTCCTTTCCATGCTTTCCACGCTTTCCCTCATGATTCCTTCCGTCCGAAAGTTCCATGCAGCCGTTCGCCGAATTCGTCCAACGCTTCGCCCAGTTTCGTAAACCATCCGCGCTTTTCGGTCGCCACAATCGGCTGCGCGCCGAGCACACGATACGGCAGATTGTCGGTGAACACCGCCAATCGCACGACCGCGGCCAGCAGGAACGTCGACGCGCCCAGCAGGAAGCCGAATCCCATCAGCGTGACCGGAACGAACTGCGAAATGACAGTCAAGACCGTGGCCGACCCGGCGAATATCGCGGCGCAGCACACCGCGCCGAAGTAATCAGTGAAATACAGCAGAATCATCAGCACGGTGTTGCCGACCGCGTACAGGGCGTATCCGACGCACAGCACACGGAAATAACCATGCATGCCATCGTTGAAACCGAGCGGCAACACGCCCAACACCATCTTTTCCAACGAGATGACCGCCGCGGTGACGAACAGCTGCTTCAACGCGGTGTAGTACAGCTCACGGTTGAGCACGGCGAGCATCTCGCGTTCGGCCACCACGATGTCCTTCACGGTGCCGCCGTCGTTGAGCAGCGCGTAGTAGGCACGGTATTTCGGATAGAAATTGACTTCCACCGACACCACGAAATTCACGGTGGTGATCAGAATCGTCAGGAACGCCAGTAATGCGGGCACATCATAGTAGGGGGCACCGTAGAACAGTCCCTTCACATGCACGCCAAGCGGACCACACCAGGTGATCACCAAGTGGGAGAACAAGCCGAGGGTGGTCAGCAGTCCCGTCAGGGCGAGCGGCAGGAACCGGTCCAGCCATGCGAGGAACGTCCACGGGCTTTCCGAGCTTTGCGGGAAATACCGGTGCAGCAGCACCACGTCCCAGACCATCATCACGCCGTAGCCGAACGCCACTGCGGCCAGCAGGCTTTCCACCTGCGGCAGGCCCAGCGCCATCATCGCGCATGCGGACAGGAACGCCACGACCACCGCCGCGACGAACGACCACATGATGCCTTGGTAATCCTTGATGGCCGTCAGATAGCTCATCGCATTCCAATTGACGATCATTTCCAGGAACAGCCATAGGCAGAGTAACCCCTGCATGAGGGTCGCGCCGGAAAACAGCAGGAACACCGCGTACAGCACCGCACCCACCGCCAGCATGAGGGTCGTGGATCCCCAGAACGATGGAAGAATGGTCTCCTCATGATGTTCGAACAGCATGTCCGCAAGGAAACGCGTCACCGGCATGGACAGGAAGCTGGTCAACACCAATGAGGCGAGCAGCGTGTACGTGATCATGCAGACCAGCAGATTCTGGTCCGCGCGGGGCACGTGCCACCAACCGCTGACCGCCAGCACGCCGAACTGCAGCAGGATGCCCAGCAGCATCGGTCCGGTGCAGATCACACCGGCATAACCGTAGGCGCGCACCATGGCGACCAGGCCCTTGCGGTGGAACAGTTTCTTGAGTTCGAATCCGATTCCCGCCATATCAGTGCTCCAACCCGTAATGGTCGGCGGTATCGAGATACAGCGCACGGTATTCGTCAAGCATGCGCTCATGCCGATAGTAGGTTTTCACGCGTTCGCGTCCCACTTGGCCCATGGCTTCGCGCAGCTTGCGGCTCGCGCACATGCGTTCCATGGCGCGGGCAAGGCCCTCGCGGTACATCGGAGGCACGTAGAAGCCGGCCACGCCGAGGTCGTCGCCTTCCTCGCCTTCCAGCAGTTCACGGCAGCAGCCCACGTCGGTGGTCACGCAAGGGCGGACCGCCGCGAACGATTCCAACACCGACAGAGGCTGGCCTTCGGAGATGCTGGTCAGCACCGTGAAATCCAGTTTGCGCATGTATTCGACCACATTCACGCGTCCGGTGAATTCAAGGTTCTTCACTTCAAGCTGTTTCACCAGCTCATAGCATTCGTCGGCATAGTCCTGGTCGTCCACACCACCGAGGATGTGCAGCCTGACATTGTCCACGCGGTTCGACAGTTCGCTGAACGCGTGGATGAGGGTTTTCACGTCCTTGATGGGAGCCAGACGTACCACGGCGCCGATATCCACCCAACCGTCCTCAGGCTTGAGTGGAATGTCGCAGAACCGTTCGTATTGGATGCCGTTGGGAATGACCAGGCATTTGCTTGCCGGAGCGCCCATGTCGATCTGGGTCTGGCGAGCGCGGCCGAACAGGCTGGTCACACGCCATGCCCTACGGTAGATCTCCTGTGACAGCATGGCGAAGAAACGGATCCACCGTTGCCGGAACGCGGGCGCAACCCATTCGGCGGAAAGAATCTCCTCCTCACGTTCGCGCGTGTAGATGCCATGTTCGGTTAGTAATACGGGTGCGTGGTTGATACTGCCGCCCAAGCATGCCAGCAGGCCGCCGTAACCGGTGGAGATGGCATGGTAGATCTGCGCTTTCGGCACTTCTCCCGTCATCAGGTACAGCACCGGCAGCAGCATGGATCGCACGGTGTGGAACGCATCCGCGTAGGCGACGTACGGGTATTCCTCCATGCAGATCTTCGTAAACAGGTCGATGAATTCGTTGCTTTGCAGGAACGACAGCGGATGCACGCCTTTGTTGTGGAACAGGTTGAACAGTACGTCCCAGTCGGGATCGCTCAGATTCACCAGCTCACGCAGTGCCTTGACTTCCTCGTCGGTGAAGATCACTTTCGCATGTTCACCGCTCAGACGCAACGCGTCGTCGAGGAACACCTCATGCACTTCCACCACGTTGGATGGAAGGTCGTACACGAATTTGCCACGGTCCTTGGCTTTCGCGCCGATCACCCACAGCACGAACTCGTGTTCCTTCATGGCGGTGATGTAGCTGTGCATCCATGTGGACACGCCTCCATGCACGTACGGGTAGCAACCTTCCAATACCAGGCAGACTCTCATGCCGCGCCTCCAGCCTTGCGTTCGACGTGCACTGTGGAGTCCGTGGTCTTGATGAGGTACAGATTCCCCGTCATCCGGATCATGCTTCCGCCTTGGATTCTGCCGGGCGTGCCATGGTTCGCGCGGAGCAGCAGCCAAGCCTGGTCCTTGAAATTGCCCAAGTCGAATTCCCACTCATTGGCGGATTCCCTCATCTTGACAGTCAGTCCAGAAAAGCGTTGCACCGCGGACGCGCATTCCGTGCCTGTCTGCATGCGGATGGACGGTGCGGACGCTTCAAGCCAGTCGAGATAGTTCTCAAGGCCTTTTCTGTAGACCGCCCAGCCTTCTTTCGCGCCACGGTCAGGGTCGAGCATGTCGTCCGGATGCATGAAGTGGGTGCTGACGAAATGCATGTTCAGTTCGGATTCTGCGGCGAGCCGCATGTAATCTCCCACCATGCCGCCGGAGACGATGCGCGGCGCCTCGACGATGCCGTCATCGGCCACACCGAATTCCTGCACGTAAGGCAGTTTGCTGTCGCTTGGCAGGTAGGTGCTGGCGATGGTGCGGATTTCGGGCACGTCTCGTCCGATTGTCTGCCGTCCTTCCTTGGACAGGATGTTGGACGGCGGCACATATACCGACGCTGTGGCCGCCGGCAGCACGGACTTTTGGAATGCGATCAGCTCGCGCAGCGAGGCGACGACAGCTTTGCGATTCGGCCACTGATGGTACGCGTATTCGTCGCCATAATCGGTGTTCGGCAGTACGAGCGGCTGATGGTTGTAGCCATGGTAGCCGATTTCGCCGTTCTGTTTGAGCAGCAGTCCGCCGAAATAGCTGAAATGCGATTCGTCCTTCTGCCGTACGGGAGCGTCTTTCGTATCGTCCCCGTAATTCTCGATCATCACGCCGGTAAACCGAATACCGTAGCGTTCCGCAAGTTTGGTCAGGTCCGGCCACCAGACCTTCGAATAGAAGTCGGCGATGCTCATGCCGTAGTCGCGTTTGATGTAGGTGGCGTCTCCGCTGGGGACCGGGGATGGAAAATCGTCCAGATAGAACGCGGCGCTGTTGATGACCGGGTATGCCGTGGCGGAACCCAGCAGGCTGAACGCGGAGGCATAGAAGCCGCGCACCACCTTGTCGTAGATGCCGATATTGCAGGTCACGGTTCGTCCGGAACGCACATCGGCACTCCAGATCAGTGGCGTATGGCCGTTGGCACTGACCGCTTCGACGGCGGCCTTCTCATTGAGGTTCAGACTCAACGACGATTTGAACGGGCCACTGAACATGTAGGTGTGCCCGCCACCCAGCATAAAGTCCCTGGCAGGCTTGATGCCTTTGGTCATCACGTAGTCGTATGCGGAGGATTCGATGCCGATTTGAGGCCCGATCGCGTCCAGATAGCCTGTTTTTCAGGCGTCATGGCAAGCATCATGTTGCCGCCGCCTTCAACCCATCTCATGATGGACACCAGCTCATCCCCCAGCGGATCAAGTTCCGGCATGACGATCAGCACGGTGCGGTACCGATTCAATGAGGGGATGTCGTCGGGATCGGTTTTGGCCAGATCCACGGTGGCGGTCGGCACTTTCATGTCGAGCAGCACCTGTTTCATCATGGCTTCGGCCTCGTCCACACCATCCTGGGAACTATCCACGAGCATCAGGTTCGTGGCGCGCTGCCCCATGATGGCGTTCTGGGCCGGAATGGCCTCGTTACGAGCCATGTATTTCAAAGTGAATTTCGTCGCGCCGTAGTGGATGCCCAAGGTTTGCGCCAACAGCACCAAGGCGATGGCCATGAATACGGCCCACACGCGGACCAGGTTTTTCCAACGGAAGCGCTTCCATATGCGCCATGCGGAACGTATCATGCGCGCCCAGCCTCCTTGTCGCCGAGCCAGAATCGCAGGATGTCGTGGCCTCGGCCGCCAAGGTAGATGTGGTCGTCCTTGATGTGCCGGACGGTGCGTTGCACCGCCTCGCCATCGTGACGTGCGGCTTCCAATCGCAGTTTCATCAGCCAGACGTCACCTTGACGCGGCCATGCGGACAGCGCCGCGTCGATGGTGTGCGACGCCTCGTCGAACGAGCCGAGATCCATCTGCGTCTTCGCCAGCGAGCATGCGGTGCGGTAGTCGTTATGCCGTTTGAGCCGTTCGGCGAGCAGGTCGGCGTATCGGCGCATCTGCAACGTTCTGGCATACCCCTGTTCCATGGAGGATTTCAAGTAGTGTTCGAGCGCCTCACGGTACCGGTCGAGAGCCTCGTCCGAATCGCGGTTCCGCTCGTATTCCTCCATGCGTTGCTGCAACGCGATGTCTTCCTTCGCGCTGATCTGCGCCATGGCCGTGGCCGCGTAATGCACGACTTCCACGTCCTCGTTCAGACGGGCTTGGGAGAGCAGATTGGCGTATTGGCCGGGATTCTCGTTAAGAATGGACAGCATCAGATTACGACGCTGCCGTGGATTGTCCACGATCAGCGCCTCTTCCAACGGCACGGTGTTGGCGTAATCCGTACGGTCGTCCACAAGAATGTTGCGTTGTTCCTGATCCTCGACCTTCAGTTCCTGCAGACCGGCGGGAATCCGTCGTCCCCCACGAAGCACGGCACGCGAATGCATGAGCGCCACGCTCAACGGCCCCCATAGGGGAATCAACGCCATGAACGGGAGCAGCAGTCCATCGACTTTCAGCACTCCGACGTGGTGCAGCAGACACAGCGTCATGCAGACCAGCAGATGCACGGCGATGATGATCAACGCGGCGATAGTCGTCGACCCCATCAGCTTTCACCCCCATCGTCGGCTTGCGCGATATGCGATTGGGCTTCGGAAAGCAGGGCATCCTCTTGGGTCTGCGGAACGTAGAAGCAGTGCAAGCCGGAACGGGTCAGACGTTTGAGGATGATCGGCAGTTCCTTCTCCCCCGCCTGGCTCATCAGCAGATACACGCCGTCATCCGTCAGCATGCCGGCCTCATCGGTCTGGCGGATGCTTTGCATCAGCAGGGAGTCCACGTCCTCAAGGTTTCCCTCGCATTCGACTTTGAGCAGCAGATGGTCGCCCATATGGTCGTGTTTGAGGTCGTTGGCAGCCAGCACCTTCGGCAGGAACGCTTCTGGCTTCAGCAGGTTCGTTCCCGGCACCAGCATGGACCGGCGCGCCACGTCCTCGTATTCGAAGGCCCTGATCATGGCCGATTCGACCAGACCGCACATGATGCTGAACAGATTCTGGAAGTACAGGTTCATCTGGTCCGGTTTGGCCTCTCCCATGGTGATGATCACGGCCAGTTCGCCACGGTCACGCACGCCGACGGCGTACATCGGGAATTTGTCCTTTAACGTTCGGTTCACCCATATGCCGTTGTGTTCCAGCGCGGTGATGATTTCACCGTAATCCGAGACGCGTACGGAGCGGAAGCTGCCGACGTCGAACCGTGGGCTCGCCGCCACAAGACGGGCGAACTGTCCGCCGTTGTCCACTCGGAAGATGGCGAGGCTGTCGCTATCGAGGCTTTCCTGCATGATGCGGATCGCCGTATGGTACAGCTTCTGCGGTTGCACTTCGTCCAATTCTCGGGTCACGGCGTACAGTTTGCCGAAACTGTCGCGTCTGCCGATGATCTGGTCGCGCAACTGTCTGCGGTCGTCGAGCACATCCTGATACAGCCCGCGCAGGAAGTCCAGACGATTGCGCAACAACCCGTTCTCGTCGCGCACGAACCTCACGCTCTCCTGGTTGCGCGACTGCACATAGCCGCATACCGATCCGGCCACGAAATAAATGACGAAGGCAAGCCAGTTCGATGTGTCGTAGAACAACGGGGCGAAGGACGCGCCCTGCGACGCGTAGGACATGGCCACGCCGGCGCAGGCCAGTACGGCTGCGAACACGCCGGCATGCAGCCCGTAGATGGTGCCGACGATCACCACGAACAGCAATCGCAGGTCCACGGTTTCCAGCTGGCTGTTGCCTTGTGTAAAAGCGCGGAGCCATTCCGTCAGCAGGAACGCGCCGATGATTTCCAGCACGGTCCACCATTTGTTGTGGCTGCGTAGGAAATCCCATACCGGATACTTGTCGGTTTTGTTCTCGCGGAGCTTCAACCAGCCTTCGATGACGTGCGGAAAATCCTCGCGAAGCGAGTATCGTGGCGAAAAGCCGTACCGCAATCGCAATTCGTGGTCGTCGGCGGGGTATGCCTGCGGACGGTCCTCGCCGTATACGACCTTCGTTCCCGGAAAATATCCCGCGATCAGCGTTCCCAAATCGCCGTAAGTGAAGTCGAACACGTTCGGAACGTGGAACAGCTCGCTGTCGGCGGTCCAGTCGTCGAATATGCGGTAGATAAGTTCGGCCAGATCGTCGGCGCATAGGAAGCAGGTGCGTTGTTCGGCGCGTTCATGGAAGCGCAGTTCTCCCGCTTGTGCCTGTTCGAACAAGCCGTTGAAATATGCGGTGACGCCATTGCGTTGCGGCGCGTACAGATAGGGGCAGCGCACGATCTTCACTTCCAGATCGTAGGTGCGCGCATAGTACAGGCCGAGCTCTTCGCCGGCACGCGACATCAGGCTTTTGCTGGTCTCGTGCACGTCCGTTTCCTGCGGATAGGCGAATTCCGATTCCGGCCCGCTCACCATCAGCATCTGGACCTTGCGATTGCGGACGGTGTGCAGCAGTCGGCGCAGGTAGCCCAGGTCGCCGTCACGTTCGCTGCGGGGCGTCAGATCTTCGGAGAAGTAGACGATTCGATCGAATTCGTAGTTGGAGAACACTTCCGACACGGCGTCACGGTCGGGCATGTCGATGATTTTGAGATCCTCGCCGCTGGATTCGGTCCCTTTGCGGAGGGCCACCACCACCTTGTCTTGGGGGAACGTGTGCTCGATCCACTGCTTCGTCACGAAGTCGGTGTTGCCGATCAACAGTATCTCCACTCGCCTCACCCCAGGGATACACCCGTTTAGAGGTCAACATCATGGAACAGTACAGCCGTCAACCCCTTGTCTACCTGCACCATAGTTTAGCAACAGAGGGGACAGAACATCCCTCTTCGTTGGGGGTAATGGGCGTATGTCTTTCGCCGATATGGTTCGGATGGCGCTTGTGCTGGAAAACGAGCGGAAATCACGCAGGTAAATCGGAAAAGATATGCGAGAAAGACAAAACCCCAGATTGCTCCGGGGTGTATCTGGTGGCTCCGAGCGGCATCGATCCGCTGACCTAACGATTTTCAGTCGTTCGCTCTACCAACTGAGCTACAGAGCCATGAACAACTTGCGCTGTTCCAGCGACCACGGCCGGACTTGAACCGGTGACCTCCGCCGTGACAGGGCGGCGCTCTAACCAACTGAGCTACGCGGCCATTGCCACCTTGTTTCCAAGGTACGTACCCCCTGAGAGAGTCGAACTCTCGTTGTCAGATTGAAAGTCTGGTGTCCTAACCGTTAGACGAAGGGGGCGCTTTCAGCGTTTCCGCTTGACAACTTGCCCTACTATACGCGAATCTGGCCGACATGCAAACCTCGGCGTGTCGCGCCGGTGTCACACACCGCCACAATAAGACAGGAATCCTCGTAAAACACTGAAATTCCAAGCCTTATCGCATTACACGCGACGATAGGTGAAATCGTGAATCACGCGCCCGGCGGCAAGTCCCTTCTTCTCGAAATTGGTCAAAACACGGCCATCGAATCGCTCGGATTCAGCGAAATCGGCGTGTCGCAATGCGGCCGCCTCATCCGCGTTGCCTTTGCCGACGTGCTCGACGGGCAGGCTCACGGTCAATGCGCCGTCGTTATGGAAGCCGTCCAGCTCGTCCATCACCTCATGGACGTGCAGCGCGTAATCCTCGATGTCGGTGGCGATGCGCCACACGCCTTCGTCCGTCAACGCGCGGTGGATGTCCGCGGCGAGCTCGGGCTGTACGATGCGGCGCTTGTGATGGCGCATCTTCGGCCACGGGTCGGGGAAGAACGTCCACACTTCGGCGATCGAGCCGTCGACGGCCGCCTTGAACAGTTCTGGCGCGTTGATCTGGGCGATCCGCAGGTTCTTCAGGTTCTGCTTGCCGGCGAGCAGCAGCGTGTGCGCCACGCCCGGATCGTAGACCTCCAGCGCAAGGAAGTTGACGTCCGGCCGGGCGGCTGCGGCGGCAACGACGTTCTCGCCTTGCCCGGAGCCGATTTCCACGATCAGAGGATTGGCATTGCCCCACGTTTCGCGGATATAGGCCTGGTCGAACACGAAACCCTCACGCACGTCGAGGGACCCTTCGCCCGCGTTGATGTTCAGCAGATACGTATCGGCGTAGGCGTCCCATGCACGTTGCAGTCGCGCATCAAGGCGCGCAGAGCGGCGCACGAAGGACAGCACCTTGCGGCCGTAAAGAGCAGGCCTGCCATCGACTGTCGGTTGTATGTCTGGCACGTTTTCTTCTATTTCACGGCCATTATTCGGCGTGTTTTCGTCTTGTTGCATACCCTAATTTATAGAGGAAACGCAGGAACGAACGAGTTATGTGCGTTCGTGTTCACGTGCTATACTCAAATTGTTCAAAAGGTAACAAATCTGAGCAAAAAGTGAACAATGGTTGACATTTTTTCAAATCATCAAAGTTCACCGCTCATTTGAAGGAAAGGCCAGAACATGACAGTTCTCGTCACTGGTGGGTGCGGATACATCGGCGCCCACGTCGTTCACGCACTTCATCAGGCCGGCGAAAAGGTCGTCGTCGTCGACGATTTGAGCTACGGCAAGCCCACCCGCATCGAAGGATCCCGCCTGTACGGCATGGACATCGCCGCTCCGGGCGCCGGCGAGCGCCTCGCGGAGATCATGAAGGCCGAAGGCGTCGATTCCGTGATTCATTTCGCGGCCCGCAAGCAGGTCGGCGAATCCGTCGAGAAGCCGCTGTGGTACTACCAGCAGAACCTCAACGGCATGCTCAACGTGCTGATCGGCATGCGCGATTCCGGCGCCAAGAAGCTCGTCTTCTCCTCCTCCGCCGCCACCTACGGCGTGCCGCCGGTCGATGTGGTGCCGGAAGACGTCGTGCCGATGCTGCCGATCAACCCGTACGGCCAGACCAAGCTGTTCGGCGAGTGGATGGCCCGCGCCTGCGAGGAACCGTATGGCATCCGCTTCTGCGGCCTGCGTTACTTCAACGTGGCCGGCTGCGGCCCGGTGGAACTTGAGGATCCGGCTATCCTGAACCTCATCCCGATGCTGTTCGACCGTCTGAAGAAGGGCAAGGCCCCGGCGATCTTCGGCGACGACTACCCGACTCCGGACGGCACCTGCGTGCGCGACTACATCCACGTGTCCGATCTGGCCGACGCGCATATCGCCGCGCTGAAGTATCTGGACCGCGACGAGCGAAAGTATGACGCGTTCAACGTCGGCACCGGCGAGGGCACCTCCGTGCGCCAGATCGTCGATGAGGTCAAGAAGGTCACCGGTCTGCCGTTCAAGGAGACCGTCATGGGCCGCCGCGCCGGTGATCCGCCGCACCTGATCGGCTCCCCGAAGCGCATCAACGAGGAGATGGGCTGGCACGCCAAGTACAATGTCGAGGACATTGTGAAGTCCGCTTGGGACGCATGGCAGGCCAACCCGGAGCACCACATCGACGTCGACACCTGGAAGCAGACCGACTGAGATTCGTCTCCTTTCCCGCGAAACTGCGGCGCGCCACGCCCAACACACCGTGACACGCCGCAGTTTTGCATAATTGCGTTTTTGCCGTAGTATTTCTATCTGTTGTCAGTCGCAAGGCTGAAACAACGGCCGCGTAGCTCAGTTGGTTAGAGCGCCGCCCTGTCACGGCGGAGGTCACCGGTTCAAGTCCGGCCGTGGTCGCCACCAAACCCCAGCCCAATCCGCTGGGGTTTTCTTTTACCCTCACCCTCCCCTCCCACGCCAATTCACGCTTCCCAACCGTCAAGACATAACTTGCCCACAAAAACGAGGCGCCCCACAAAAATCAAAAAACGCAACTTACCCACAGAACGAAGCAACATCGCAACCTGCCAATAAAAACGAGGTGGAGGCCGGCATATGCGTTGCAAGGCCGTAAGCTCGGCCGAACGGCCTTGAGTGTGCCTTGCAACGCATATGCCGGCCTCCACCGGACACCCCGCAATCGCAACATCGCAAAAACGCCGTATATTCAATCCCACCAAACACCGCAACATCAGAAAAATCGCAACTTCACAACACAGCCAGCCCCCCCCCCAAAAAAAATCGCAATAAATCGCAAAAAACAAAAGCGGCACGCTTGAAACCATCAAGCATGCCGCAATCGCAATAAAAAATCAGTTCTGCAACTGCTGTTCGACCCAATCGACGATATATGGCGCCACCTCTTCGATTTGGTCGATCGCCACTTCGAATTCGCGCGGACCACCGTACCACGGATCCACCAGGTCGATGCTGTCCTCACGTCCCGCGGCCGGCTTCGGCAGATTCGGGTCGAAGCTGCGGTACATGTGCACTTCGCTGCGCTTGGCTTGCGGCAGCTGACGGAGCAGCGCGCGCATGTGCGAGGCGGTCATCGGCAGGAACAGGTCGGTGCGTTCGATTTCGTCGCGCGTGATGCGATGCGCGAAATGGTGCGATGGCAGCTCGTAGCCGCGTTCCTTAAGTACCTTGACGGCACGGCGGTCGATCGGATTGCCGTATTCCTCGTCGCTGACGCCGCTGGATTCGACGTTGACCTTGTCAGCCAAGCCGCGGCGCTCGAATTCGGCGCGCAGAATGATTTCAGCCATGGGTGAACGGCAGATGTTGCCCGTGCACACGGTCATCACGGTATACATGAAAAGTTACTCCTCGTGGTTTCTTTCGTACGTCACGAAACGGAAGCCTTCGACTTGGTCGTTTCCTTTCCGCGCCTTCTGCCACGTGCCTTCCTCGGCCACGCGCCATGCTCCGGATTCCACCAATGCGTGGATATCGGGCGCGTAGGTGTCGGCGTTCACGTGCATGCTGATCTGCGTCACATACGCCTTGTCGGCGAATGGCATCGCTTCCTCGAATACTTTGGCTCCGCCGATGACCCAGATTTCACTGCGGTCCAAGCCGTCATCCGGAATGGCCTCCTGACGGGCCAGATCCAACGCGTCATCCAGCGAATCCACCACGGTGGCGCCCGGCGCGAAATAGGACGGGTCATGCGAGATGACGATGTTGTCGCGGTTGGGCAGCGGACGGAACTTCGGGCTTAGCGACTCCCACGTCTTGCGGCCCATGATAACCGGATGGGAGACGGTCAGCTCCGTGAAATGCCTCATATCCTCAGGCAGATGCCATGGCATGCCGCCTTCGAATCCAATGGCACCGTCGTGACCTTCCTTGTCACAGGCCTGCGCCCAAATCAGATTCACAGAGAAGGTTTTGGGGAAATCGTCGCCCCAATCCTCCTCGTCTTCACGCCCGGCAAGTCCGGGCTCGGGTTCGTGATAGCCACTGCGGCTACTATCGTGCTCCATTTCACTCACTCCTTGAAGTCGGAACTAGGGTCAGTAGTCTACCGTCTGGCGCAGACGCGCCAGACGGCGGCAACAACCTCAGACCGCCACCGGTGCCTTGATGGTCGGATGATGCTGGTAATTCACGATTTCGAAATCGCTGTAATCGTAGTCGAACAGCGAATCGGCCTTCCTGATGCGGATCTGCGGATACGGGTACGGCGTACGGCTCAGCTGTTCCAACACCTGGTCGATGTGGTTGTCGTAGACGTGGCAGTCGCCGCCGGTCCAAACGAATTCGCCGGGCTCGAGTCCCGTCTGCTGGGCCATCATGAGGGTGAGCAGCGAATAGGAGGCGATGTTGAACGGCACGCCGAGGAACATGTCGCAGGAACGCTGGTACAGCTGGCAGCTCAGGCGGCCGTCGGCCACGTAGAACTGGAATAGGGCGTGGCATGGCGGCAAGGCCATGTTCTCCACTTCCGCCGGGTTCCATGCGGAAACCACCATGCGACGCGAATCGGGGTGGTTACGGATCAGGTCGAGCACATTGGAGATCTGGTCGATGGTGCGGTTCGGATCGTCCGGCGTCGGCGCCGGCCAGCTACGCCACTGCGCGCCGTAGACCGGCCCCAAATCGCCGTTCTCGTCGGCCCATTCGTCCCAAATGTGCACGTTGTGCTCCTGCAGCCAACGTACGTTCGTGGAGCCTTTGAGGAACCACAGCAGCTCGTAGGCGAGTCCTTTGAAGAACACCGTCTTCGTGGTGAGCAGCGGGAAGCTGTCTTTGAGATTGAAACGCATCTGCTGGCCGAACAGGGAGACTGTGCCCGTGCCCGTGCGGTCGGATTTCAGTGTGCCTTCCGTAAGGATTTTGCGTACCAGATCCTCGTAAGGCATGGGAATGTCCGTTTCCGGACGTGCGGGAATACGAGTACGAATGTCTGCGAGTTGTTCGGAAGTCAAAGCCATAATAGGCAAGTTTAACCGGTGGCGTGGAGGCGGACGGCCGGGATGCGCGTTGTAAGGCCGTAAGCTTGGCCGAACGGTCTTGAGTGTGCCGCCAACGCGCATCCCGGCCGTCCGCCGGCCTCCAGCGCAATCGCAACGAATCACAAAACCGTATCGCTTCATCTTGCGGAACGCACTCCCCCACGTCCGTTTCGATGCGCTAGATTGGTATCACGGATTGGCGCGAACGGCGCGCCACAGGACATGAGGAGTTTCCATGGGCAAGAGGCTGTGGGTAGAGCGCAACAAGGACGGTTCCTGGGACGCGTTCAGCGAGGATGGCGCGCACATCAAGTTCGGCAAGGGCCGTGGCCAGTTCACGCCGGGCGATCTGATGAAGGTCGCGCTGGCCGGTTGCGCCGCGCTGTCCAGCCAGTTCGCCGTCGAGCATACGCTGGGCGATGGCAAGGGCGCGAAGATCGTGGTGGACGGCACGTATGATGCCGATACCGACGCCTACATCGGTTTCGACGAGCAGGTGGTCATCGACGCCACCGACGCCGGTTTGAGCGACGAGGACGCCGAAAAGCTCGCCGATCGCGTCAGCCGTCATATCGAGAAGGGCTGCACGGTCAAGCATACGTACGTCGAGCCGACGCCAGTGCGTATGAACGTCACCGTCAAGCACTGAGCGCACGTACCGCACATAGTTAGAGGGTGGCTGCGATTCGTTGGAATCGCAGCCACCCTCTTCTATGCGGTTTTTATATCGATTTCAGTCGATTTGCCGTACCGTCACTGACGGTCCGGATCGATCTTCGTTTCGATGGCTTCGACCACTTCCGGCTTGGCCTTGTCGACCGGCACTTCCTCGACGCCCTTGATGTCGTCGATCGCCTTCGGCGTGACGTCGGCAGGCGAGCTCGGCACGGTGTCGAGACGGGTCTCCGCGGCTTCCACATACTTGCGCGGCACCACGTAGACCGGTCCGACCGCATGCTGCAGCAGACCCTGGCTGGTGGAGCCAAGCAGCAGACCGGTGAAGCCGCCACGACCACGGGAGCCGACCACGACGACGTCATGATCGTAGCTGGCCTTGGTCAGTGCGCCGGCTGCGGGGCCGGGCACGATCTGCTTGTTGATCTTGAGGTTCGGGTACGCCTCTTCAAGCGGCTTGATGCGCACATCCAGATCCTCCTGGAAGGACGCCATGACGCCTTCATCCTCGGAGCCCTTCATGTTCGGCACGGCGGAGATGACGTCCAGCTCGGCACCCCACGAATCGGCGAACGCGGCCGCGATCTCCAACGCCTTCAGACCCCACTTGGATTCGTCGGAGCCGACTGCCACCTTGGTGATGGTGTTGTTCAAGTGCATCAGGTTGCCTTCGTCGTCGGTGTACGGCACCACGACGATCGGGCAGTACGCGTATGCCGGCAGGCTGGAGCTGGTGGTGCCGAGCAGTCGTTCGGCCAGACCACCCTTGCCACGGTTGCCAATGACGATGAGGTTGTAGTTGCGCGACAGTTCGACGAACACGGATGCGGGATCTCCGGTGACGATCAACGTCGATGCCTCGACGCCCTGCTCGTCGGCGATGGCCTTGGCCTTCGACAGAATCTCCTGCGCATCGTTGTGCGCGGCATTATCATCGCCCATGGCCGTATACGTGGCATCGAACGACACTGCCGCATAGCTTGGCAGCGAATATGCGCAGACGATCTGCAGGGTCAGTCCCGCATGCTTCGCGTAATTCGCTGCCCACCATGTCGCCTTGTAGCTGGCGTGGGATCCATCGACACCTACGAGGATTGCCTTGTCATTGATCATGAGCGACCTCCCTTGAATCAGGTTGCGGCAACGCGACTATGCGTTGCACCTGACTTCCACCATACCGCGCGACATGCGGTTTTCAAGTAACGACGCGGAAAATAACAAAGCAAAAGGGCGTATTCCTCACGGAAATACGCCCTTAGCTCAATGTCAAAGCTTCAGAAGATTCGACGAATGCTGTAGCTGCTGGGGAACACCCATGCGATGGGATCGTAGCGGGTGCCGTTCAGCTGGGAGTTGATGACCATGCCGTTGCCGACATAGATCGCGGCATGCTGCGCATTGGCGATGATGTCTCCCGGCTGCGCGTCGGCGAGGCTGCCAACCGCGCGACCCACAGTCGCCTGAGCACCGGAGTAATGCGGCAGGGAAACGCCCATCTGGCCGTAGACATACTGCACGAAACCGGAGCAATCCCAACCGGACGGGGTATTGCCGCCGGACACATACGGAACCTTGCCGACGAACTGGTTCGCGAACGTCAGCAGGCTGGACACGCTGGCCCCATCAGGCGGCGTCACGGTGAAGGAACCGCTGCTGCTGAGGTCGCTTCGAGCGGCGGAACGAGAAGCGGCTTGGGCCTGTGCTTGAGCCTGGGCCTGCTGCTGACGCTGCTGTTCCGCTGCCGCTGCGGCGGCTTCGACGTCTTTTTCGGCTTGAGATTTGGTTTGGGGAACGTTCAGGCTTTCCACACCGCCCCAGTCGGAATCGGATTCGACCTGGGTGGACGATGCCTCCGCGAGGATGTTCTTCTTCACGGCGTTGGTCTTCGGGAACGAACGGGTAGCAACGACAGCATCTTGCGTGGCGCCATCATTGGCTGCCAGCGCGGCAGGTGCCACCCCGGCGAAAGTAAGAGCGGCCGCGGCGAGCGCAGCAATCACGGAACAATGCTTAATATGCTTCATCGAATCCTTAGCTTACAGCATCCCTCTTACAAGAAAAGGGGCACGGTCGTCGGTAGGGAAACTCAGTAGTGAATATACTGGAAATCGCCCACGTTCGTGAGCGTGCGGGAATACGTGCCGCCATTGAGGGAGGCGCCGGATTCAGAGGTCACGATCGAGCCGTCGTCGTTGATTTTCTCAACGATGGCGACGTGGCCGTAATACGAGTCGGAACCTTCCTGGCCTGCGGCGAACACGATGATATCGCCGACATGGCGCGGCGTGTTATCAACCCAATAGCCCAAGGCGCGGGCCGAATCGGCCCACTGGCAACCGTTGCCCATGTGGGAGCCTGCAGGCAGACCGAGCTGATGGCGGCGCACATACACCCACCACGTGCACTGGCTGAACTCGTAGGCGTTGCCGACGTCTCCGGTGGCATGGTTCGGATTGAAGTTAGCCGGTAAGGCGCTGCTGTCTTGGTCCATCAGGACGGCGACGTTCGGATTGTCGGCGATGGACTTGGACATCAGGCTGGCGTCCATGGAGGCGCTGGTGTCTCCCAGCTGCCAACCGCCGTTGTTGCTGGTGGAAGCCAGTTCCTTAAGGGCGGTACGTCCTTCGGAACGGGATGCCGCTCCATCGGACACACGTTTGATCTGGGACGTTTCGGTACCGTCGTCCGCAAGCACCAGTCGGGATGCGTTCTGCTGGCTGAACGCCAACGCGGTCGCCGCGGTGCCGACAAGCGCCGCCAACGAAGCGGAGGTCACCAACGCGGATTTGCGGGAAGCGGCTTTGGCGGCCTCACGCATGGCACGGCGGCTCATTGGAGCCACTTCATTCAGTTTATCCACGACTTCCGGAGCGAGTCCGACTACGGCGCCGCCTTCCGCCAGCTGTGCCATTCGCACGGCCTTAGCGGTATGGGAGCCCCGGTTCGCCGTGAACAACGCCTTGGATAGGCTGAATTGCGCGTGCGAAACCTTGGCAGCTTTATGCGCCGCATGCCTCATATATCAATCACTCCTTGCGGATTGCGAAACCGTCGCAGCTTATGACCGCGCACGGTTACAGAACCGTCACAAGGGTAAGGGTACACCGACATAGGGATTATCATCAAGACCCCGTCCTTGCGCAAATAATTCGCCACGGGTGGAGGAACGTCCGGAAAACGGCCATATCAACGCGCAATCCGACCTTCTGACTACCCTTGGATGACATGACGAACACTGTGAACATTCCTACCAACATGCTTCCGGAGGATGGACGTTTCGGCTCGGGGCCGAGCAAAATCCGTCCGGAGCAGGTCCAGGCGCTCGACGCGGGCGCGCGCAATCTTCTGGGCACCTCGCACCGCCAGACCCCGGTCAAGCAGGTGGTCGGCTCCATCCGCGAAGGCCTGTCGAATTTCTTCCAGATTCCCGACGGCTATGAGGTCGTGCTGGGCAACGGCGGCGCCAGCGCGTTCTGGGACATCGCCTGCGCGTCGCTTATCACCCGCAAGGCGGCGTTCGGCACGTACGGCTCCTTCAGCGCGAAATTCGCCAAGTCCGCGCAATCCGCGCCGTTCCTTGAGGATCCGGAGATCTTCGCGGGCAAACCGGGCACGTATCGCCTGCCGGAGCTCACCGAATATGTGGACGCTTACTGCTGGGCGCACAACGAAACGTCCACTGGCGTGGCGGCCCCGGTCAAGCGTGTCGAAGGTTCCAAGGAGCAGGGCGCGCTGACTCTGATCGATGCCACGAGCGGCGCCGGCGCGCTGAACGTGGATATCAGCCAGACCGACGCCTACTACTTCTCCCCGCAGAAGGCGTTCGGCTCCGACGGCGGCCTGTGGATCGCCGTGCTTTCCCCGGCTGCGATCGACCGCGCCTACGGCATCGCTAAAAGCGTCAGCCTGCCGGGCGCGCGACGCTGGATTCCTCCGTTCCTGTCCCTGACCTCCGCCATCGAGAACTCCCGTAAGGACCAGACGCTGAACACGCCCGCCGTGGCCACGCTGGTCATGCTGGAGAACCAGGTGCGCTGGCTTAACGACAATGGCGGCCTCGCCTGGGCCACGGCGCGTTGCGCACGTTCCGCGTCGCTGCTGTACCAGTGGGCGGAGAGGTCCGATTACGCGCAGCCGTTCGTTTCCGACGAAAACGCACGTTCCAACGCCGTGGTCACCATCGACCTTGACGAGAGCATCAACGCTTCCCAAGTGGTCGCCGCGTTGCGCGAGAACGGCATTGTGGACACCAACGGCTACCGCAAGCTCGGCCGCAACCAGCTGCGCATCGGCGTGTTTCCGTCCGTGGAGCCGAGCGACGTCGAGGCGCTTACGAAGTGCGTCGATTACGTGGTCGAGCACCTGTGACGCGCGCACCGAGGTAAGGTAACGGTATGAAATTTGCTCCGATTATCGACCCAAGCGTGCGCAAACCCTCCCCCAAACCGGTGCGCGTCGACCTGCGGAAGGTGTTCACGTTCGGCACCGCATTATGGGCCATCGCCTTGGTGATCTGCATGATTCTGCTGGCCTTCGGCATCAATGTCGAACGATTGCAGACCATGTGCGCCGCCGGCACGGTGATCGGCGTGCTCATGCTGGTTTGGGAGCATTTCGACCGGTGGGACTACCGCCGTCTTGGCGAATAACCCGACCGGCGGTTCAGCCAATCGCGAAATAACCGGTAACAACATTGGGCCACTTCCGCACCAACCTGCGGAAGCGGCCCTTGCCGTATATGGCGTGTCCCAACGCTCTGTAATCGCCGCTAATTTCTGGCGACCGGCAGCTCCAACGTAAACGTGCTGCCCTGTCCCGGAGCGCTCCACACCGAAGCGGAGCCATGGTGGGTCAACGCCACATGCTTGACGATGGCAAGGCCCAAACCGATGCCTTCCTCGGAATGCCCATTCTGGTTGCCGCCACGGTAGAACCGTTCGAAAATACGGCTTTGCTCCTTCTGTGCAATGCCGCAACCACGGTCAAGCACGCTGAGCAGCACTTTGGTGCCGTCCTCGTTCGGCTTGACGGATACGGTTATGCCCTTGCCGTCCGGTGAATAGGCGATGGCGTTTTCGAGCAGCTTTGCGACCGCGGCCTGAATCTGCTCGCCTTCCCCGTTGATGTCCAGCGATTCGTCGCCATCGATTTCAATGTCGATGCCGCGCCGTTGCGCCATGTCGCGATGCGCGCCGACGACGGTTTTCACCTGTTCCATGACGTTGATACGGTTGCTCGCCGTCGGCAGAATCGGTTCCTGCGCCTTGATAAGCAGCAGCAGGCCGGACACCATATGTTCCATGCGAGCGCAGGATTGGCGCAGTTTTACGGTGTTCCCCTCAATCGCGGCCTTATTGTCCGAGTCATGTTCCAACGCGTCCGCAAGCTCCTCCAGCGACTGCGTCGGCTTGAGGAGCTGCTCCGAAACGTTGGTGATGAAGGAATCACGGATCTGGGAGAAACGGACGGTTTCGCTCACGTCGGAAACCAGCACCACCACAAAGCGTTCGTTGAGCCTGCCTACGATCACCTTCAGCCAGTTCGGGCGGGACACCGTGGTCACCGGCTTGTCCGGCGATTGGCCGATCAACGCCTGTTTGGCAACCTCCCGCATGGTTGGCTTCCCTGCTTTCGGAGCCTTCTTCGGCTCATGCAACGTGGTCGTGGTCAGGCTGAACTGCTTCTTGCCGCCGTGGGCACGGACCTCGTGCACCGCGCTTGCCACGGTGTCATCGGCGATGGCGTCGTCCCGCACCACGCCAAGGGCGTAGGCGTCCGGATGCGCGCGTATCACCTCGTCATGCTCGTCGACCACGATGGAGGCCAGCGGCAGTATGGACAGCAACGTGTTCGTCGCGTCATCCAAAGTATCATCATTGTTGCGATCGTCACCATGGCGATGTGTCAGATTACGCCACCACGTGCCTACGGATTCAAACATGTCTTCATTCTCGCACACCCTGACGTTCCCCGATGAATGGCCGTGGCGCGATTTTCGTGAACGCAGGGTGAACGTGCCGGTGAACATTGGCGGAACAACACGTCCGTCACGTGCGAATCCGCCAATTCCCTAATACACTTGGGAGAGGTTATATCCGAACCCGATATTGACATACGTGAAGCATTTGAAAGGCAAGCATATGCGCGTTATCTTCAATGAAGAGCTCAAGGCAGTCGCCGATGACCTCGACCGCATGGCGCAAGACGTTCGCAAGGCAATCAATGGTGCCGGCGACGCGTTGCTGAACCAGAATCTTGAAGCCGCCCAGGCCGTCATCGACGGCGACATCGAAATCGATGCCCTCGAATCCAGCGTCATCGACCAGTGCGTGAAGCTGCTGGCCAAGCAGAACCCGGTGGCCACCGATCTGCGCGTGGTCGTCTCCACCCTGCGTCTGGCCGCGACGTTCGAGCGCATGGGCGATCTGGCCCGTCACATCGCCGAAGCGGCCCGCCGCACCTATCCTGCTTCCCCGCTGCCGGCCGATGCCCAGCCGCTGTTCGCCGAAATGCAGGCGTTCCTTGACAATGTGGCCGACCAGGTGGTTTCCATGCTTACCGACCGCGACACCAAGACCGCCGAGCAGATCATTCTCAACGACGACAAGCTCGACGCTCTGCACAAGAAGACCTTCGAACTGGCCCAGTCCGAGGATTGGAAGGGCACCAACCAGCAGCTCATCGACGTGGTCCTGATCGGCCGCTTCATGGAGCGTCTCGGCGATCACGCCGTTTCCGCGGCCCGCCGCGTGGTGTTCATCGTCTCCGGTTTCGACCCGTCCAAGGAGCCGACCCGCGACGAAGGCACCGACATCGACTGAGGGTTCCTCACCTCTTCTTGCATTTTCCTTGACGAGATGGGTGGTTTCCGTTTGGAAGCCACCCATCTCGCTTATATGTGGCAGATGACCTCGGCCAAAACATCATAAGGGGGTAAAAATCCCGCCCCCGAACATCCTTTTCCAAAAGAAATCTGCCACATATAGGCAAAATCACTTTCGCATGCAGGCGCAATCCGCCACCTATAAGCGAAATTCCTCCGATAGTCGTAAAAACTAGACATCGCGTCCAGTTCATGCCCGTATACTTGTGTCCCACGACGCGGCACAATAGTGCCCAGCGGCATCCAAAGGAGGAAGTCATGTACTATTCCAACGGCAATTACGAAGCATTCGCCCGGCCAAAGAAGCCCGAGGGGATCGATAGCAAGAACGCCTACATCATCGGCACGGGTCTTGCAGCGCTGTCCGCCGCCTGCTATCTGGTACGTGACGCGCAGATGCCCGGCGACCACATCCACGTGTTCGAGAAGGACCCGGTTCCGGGCGGCGCCTGCGATGGCGCGAACATTCCTGGCGTCGGCTATGTGATGCGTGGCGGACGCGAGATGGACAACCATTTCGAGGTGATGTGGGATCTGTTCCGTTCCATTCCGTCCATCGAGACGGATGGAGTGTCCGTATTGGACGAATACTACTGGCTTAACAAGGAGGATCCGAACTATTCGCTATGCCGCTCCACTAAGGCGCGTGGCGTGGACGGCGGCACGAACGGCAAGTTCGCGCTGTCCGACAAGGCGTCGATGGAGATCATGAAGCTGTTCTTCACACCGAACGAGGAACTATACGGCAAGAAGATCTCCGACTTCTTCGACGATGAGGTGTTCGATTCGAACTTCTGGATGTACTGGCGCACCATGTTCGCCTTCGAGAACTGGCATAGCGCGTTGGAGATGAAGCTGTACATCCGCCGCTACATCCACCATATCGGCGGACTGCCGGACTTCAGCGCGTTGCGGTTCACCCGCTACAACCAGTACGAGTCGATGATTCTGCCGATGATCAAGTATCTGGAAGGCTTCGGCGTGCAGTTCCACTACAACGTGAAGGTGGAGAACGTCGATTTCGCGATTGGCGGCGGCATGGGTCCCGTACGCCAGCGCACCGGCACTGGGCAGGATACGATTTTGAGGAAGCAGGCCGAATACGGCGCGTATCCGCGCAATCCGTTCAGCTCGCCGACCAAGAAGTTGGCCACGCGCATCGATCTGATGGAGGCGGATGGCACGACCCGCAGTATCGACTTGGGTGAAAACGATCTGGTGTTCATCACCAATGGCGGCTGCGTGGAGAACTCGTCGATGGGTTCGCAGACCGAGCCGGCCGCGTGGGCTCCGGAGATCAAGCCCGGCGGCGGTTGGGATATGTGGCGTCGCATCGCGGCGCAGGATCCGAGCTTCGGACATCCGGACGTGTTCTGCTCCGACCCGGAGCATTCGAAGTGGATGAGCGCCACCGTCACCACGTTGGACGACGAGATTCCGCCGTACATCCAGAAGATCTGCAAGCGCGACCCGTTCTCCGGACGTGTGGTGACCGGCGGCATCGTCACCGTTGAGGATTCCAATTGGCTGATGAGCTGGACGCTGAATCGCCAGCAGCAGTTCCGCGACCAGCCGAAGGACCAGCTGTGCGTATGGGTGTATGGTCTGTTCCCCGACAAGCCCGGCAACTATGTGAAGAAGCCGATGCAGGACTGCACCGGCGAGGAGATCTGCGAGGAATGGCTGTACCACATGGGCGTGCCGACCGACAAGATCGCCGACCTGGCGAAGAACCACGCCAACACGGTTCCGGTGATGATGCCGTACATCGATGCGTTCTTCATGCCGCGTTCCGCCGGCGACCGCCCCGACGTGGTGCCGGATGGCGCGGTGAATTTCGCGTTCCTCGGCCAATTCGCGGAGACGCCGCGCGACACGATCTTCACCACCGAATATTCGATGCGCACCGGCATGGAGGCCGTGTACACGCTGTGCGACGTGGACCGCGGCGTGCCGGAGGTGTGGGGTTCGGTCTACGACGTGCGCAACCTGCTCAACGCCACGGTGATGCTGCGAGACGGCAAACCGATCACCGATATGAAGCTCAACCCCATCGAAAGGGGCGTGTTGAAACAGATCGTGAAGAAGCTGGATTCCACTGATATTCCGACATTGCTCAAGGAATACGGCGTGATCTGACGTTCTTGCGATTCCGTTTTGTCCGCCTTGCCTGCGCCGCACGGCACCCGCCGAGCCGCGCAGGCAAGGAGACATCAGCAAAACGCAGATACAACGTGAAAAAAAGACTTACCGACAAAGGCGCCGGCAATAACGAAAGGTGGGAACCTACGGTATGCAGGTTCCCACCTTTTCGTATGTGTTTCATGCGATCAGCCGCGACTATTCACGCGCCCAATCGCAACAAACTCACTTCTGGCCCTGAGCGGCGACGGCGGCAGCGCCGGCAGCGGCGGCTTCCGGATCCAGGTACTCGCCACGCGGCTTGATCGGCTTGAAGTTCTCGTCCAGCTCGTACAGCAGCG